>Ga0209104_1000003_pt1 | contig 71132 bp, 61 predicted proteins | sample JTO19cmmetaG_FD_184156 | JGI IMG/M metagenome (GOLD analysis project Ga0209104, IMG submission 184156) | Freshwater bacterial and archeal communities from Indian Creek, Illinois, USA to study Microbial Dark Matter (Phase II) - JTO19cm metaG... | ecosystem: Environmental > Aquatic > Freshwater >... | reverse complement strand
CACAACGACTGGCATGTGCCGACGTATTGATTGGCGTTAGAATTGCCACTAAGTTGGCAGATTGGCGCATGACTTCTCCCGCCATTGGCGGTGAGAAATTCCCCGCCAAATTACGTGAGAGGCAACAGTATGGACTGGGGCACAGTCTACATCCTTTGTGCTGTGTATGCTACCTCGTTTATCTTGAGCTACGGCGGAGACCTGCTCTACGTGCGCAGCAAGTGGCGTGCCGTTATGGAGCTGCGCTCCCGGGTGTTCGCACAGTCGTTTTATCTTCCATGGCAGAAGCTGCGGCAGCAAGGGTCGTCTTACTTCGCAACCTTGATCAACAATCATTTAAACGACGCTTTTATCGTGCTTGATTATGGATATATACGAGCCCTAGTAGCACTTGCGCGCATGGTAGTGATACTTGGTATTGTCCTTGTCTGGGATCGCACGTTGTTTGCACTGTTTGTCTTTAATGTGGTGCTTCTTGCAGCGTACTCTGAAGTCATAAGCCGAGCAACCCGTCATCTTTATGTCCATGGCTTCGAGTTAATGCGACGGGCAACCACGTACATTGTCGAGATATTTGACAATTTCCACGAAGTGCTTGCAGGCGAAGGTCGGGAAAAGAGCAACCGTCGTTACATGGCTATGAGTAACGAGTTAGTAGGCGTAGCTTTGCAGGCAGAATCTAGACGGGTGCAACTCGACAAAGTAATGACTGATTTGCCCGATTACGTCACTCGCCTGTTGGTCCTTGTCTACGGCGGTTATCTTGTAGTAAACGGTCGCATGACCATCGGCACTATCTGGGCACTCTGGGCGTACTTTGCCATGCTGACCGAGCCTCTCAACATGTTGCAGTCCCTGACGCCAATCTCCGTACGAGTCGTCGCGACGCTAGAGAGTATACTCACCTACTTTGCGGAAACCGAGCAAACAAAAAAAGCTTTTAGTGACAGAAGCATTACGCCAGACCCAGACGCTCCCGTATATAGCTTGCGGGATGTTGCCCTTTCCTATGGTAAGGATAACCCTGTCCTGAAAAATGTGAGTTTCGATGTGCCACGAGGGGAAATTGTGGCTGTAATAGGACTCTCCGGGGAGGGGAAGTCCACTCTCCTCAATGTACTGCTTGGACTTGAACAACAGTATGAGGGCCACGTGAAGTTTTTTGGTACTGAAGTAAAGGGCCTATATCCTGGTCTTGTGTTTCAGCACCTTGGATACTGCGCACAGACCATTGGCATCTTTAATGACACCCTTGATAACAACATCACTTTAGGTCGGCCTGTCGATAACGGACATTTGCAGGAAGTAATCGCAATGCTAGAGATTGAGCATCTGCGCGGCAGGCTACTAGGCGAGCACGGCGGGTTTCTATCTGGGGGGGAGAAACAGCGAGTGCAGATAGCACGACTACTCTACGCAAATAAAGACGTGGTTATACTTGATGAACCCCTCACCAATCTTGACCTAGTAAACGAGCGTGCCCTGCTCGAAAAATTGGCAAGCCATATGGTGAACCGTTCCGGCATTATTATCTCACACCGACCAAATATACTGCGCTTAGCCACGCGGGCAATTGTGCTAAGTGAGGGGCGAGTGATAGCCGAAGGCAAGTTGGCTGACCTTATGCACAGTAACCAAGTCTGCCGTGATATCATTCGCACATATGTTGACAGTGCTATGGAATTCGGTCGGGAGCTCTAAAAACACGCTTTCGGATTGCTGTTACCATGAACCTGGTCGTTAGTGTTCCATTTAGGCCTCAAGTCTAACTTGGCGTAGTCGTTTTGCTAGCAAGAGCGCCCCATAGGCGCACTAGGCAGACTAAAAGCCAGACAAAATGTATAGTCCCCACCGTCCTCACGCCGGGAAGGTAACCCGAAAAGCACTGCCGCGACCTACTTCGCTCTCTACCGTTACACGGCCTCCTAGCTCTTGCACAGCCTCATGCACAATTGCTAGGCCGATGCCCGAGCCACCTGTCTCCCTGGTGCGCGAAGAATCGACACGGTAGAAACGCTCGAAAATATAGGGGAGATGCTCGCTGGCAATACCTTCGCCATTGTCACGGACCACGAAGCCTGCTTCCCCTGCGCCCCTAAATATGGAGATCTCAACTTTACCACCCTCTGGAGTATATTTTTGGGCGTTACTTAAGAGATTTCGGACTACACGCGAGAGAAGTTCTTCGTCCGCCGTCACAACAACGGGCGCTTTGGGTTGCTCACAGAAAAGCGTGAGGGCCTTTTGCGCAAACAGGGGGCGGGCTACTAGGGCCTCCCGCGCTAAGAATTCGCCAAGCTCAAGCGGGCGCATGGTCATGCCCTTCTGTCTGTACTCTCTGGCACCGAGCTCCTGCAAATCTTTCATTAGTCGCGCTAAGCGATGTGACTCTTCGATGGCCGCCTCCAGATGGTGTTCGTTCGGCTCTAGCACGCCATCGCGGAAACCTTCTAAGTAACTTTGCATGGTGGCGAGAGGAGTCCTAAGCTCGTGTGAAATGTCCCCCGATAGTTTCTTGCGTAAAGCCTGCTGCATAGCTAGACTATCGGCCAACTTGTCGAGCGTCGCGCCTAGCATAGTCAGCTCATCGTCGCCACCTAGCCTAGCGCGCGCCTCGAGGTCGCCTGCACCTAGCTTTTCGGCAGCGACAGTCAGCCTATCTAGGCGACCCGTAAGACGCCGCGAGAAAGCGCGCCCGACATAGACGGCAACTAGTGTGGCGACCATACTAGTCAGAACCGTGGCCAAAAAAACGGCGCGACGAAAATCTAGGGCCTCGTAGCTCCATATGCCGAGCTGCCCTAGCGACGCTATTTCGACTTGACCGACCACTGTCCCGCCAGACTGCAAGGGGTAGGAATATGCTTCCCCGAGCAATTCTTGCCCCCCGCGCCAGCGCATACCATGCCTCCCCCGCATCATGTGTGGCAGGGCATCGACGATGATGGTACCCGCGCTATCGCGCACGCGAATATGCCGCCCTGCCGTCATCGCCATGTCCATGGCGGACCGACGGACAGCCTGCCAAGATTCTCCCTGCTCGTACAAGAGGGAGAGGGTCTCCACCAAGCGCAGGTTTGCGCCCTCTTGTTCGCTCCTCAGGTACTGCCGCAAGTTCCACTCGAGGGTGAGGCTGGCTAGTAGCCCGGCAAGTACTATGCCCCCTACGGAGAGGAGGGCGATGGTTAGCATCAACTTATGCCCAAAGCGATCTTTCATTTTTTCTCATCCTCGAATTTGTAACCTACGCCGTAGACGGTCTTAATAAAGGCCGGTTGGTCTGGCTGCAGCTCTACTTTTTGGCGCAGATTCTTGATGTGGCTGTCGACCGCGCGGTCAAAGCCGGTAGATAACTCCCCCGATACGGCCTCGAGCAGTTCTCCACGCGAAAATACGCGCCCGGGATGGCGCGCGAGCGTGATCAGCAGCTTGTATTCTGTCGCGGTAAGGGCAATGGGTGTGCCTAGCACTGCTACGTAATGGCGCAAAGTGTCGATGGTGAGGCTACCCCTGCCAAACTCCCACACATCGGCCAGCAAACCACCCTTGCTGGGGCGAAATCGGCGCAGTACCGCGTGCACCCTGGCTACTAGTTCGCGCGGACTAAAAGGCTTGACGACAAAGTCATCTGCCCCTAGGCCCAGCCCGACAATTTTGTCCTCCTCACCGTCTTTAGCCGTGAGCATGATGATGGGAAGTTGTTGCCCCGCCATCCGGAGCCGTTTAGCCACCTCTTCGCCGGCGAGGCGCGGTAGCATTAGGTCTAGTACCAGTAGCGAAAACTCGCCGCTCGCCGCCAAATCTAGTGCCGTCTGCCCATCGTGGGCTTCTGTGACACTAAAGCCCTCTTTTTCTAGATAGGCGCGAATGACGCGGGTAATCTTCACTTCATCATCGACAACCAAAATTTTCTCCACTTACACACCCCCGCGGCTTAATCGGCGGCAGCACACGCATATAGGCCTCCGCCCCGCCCGCACTGCCCTGTCCTTCAATCAATATACCAAATGCCTGCCGAAAAAGAAAACGGGGCTTAGCGCCCCGTCCTTCTTTGGCCATTGCCACATCCGTTACCGCCGCCAAACGCACCGCGCATCATGAAGCCGCCTCCCTGCCCTTGACCGAAAGCAAAATCTCCCTCGGCCATGCGCTCTAGCTTCGTGGCCCAACTTTGCTCCATCCGCTCGCGGATCTCTGCTGCGTCTTCAGCCTTCACTAGGCCAGCCTCAACTTGCTTGTCTAAAATTTGCAATCTGAGCTCGTGCATTTGTTGATGCAGGGCTGTAAGCTCTGCTTTCTGCGGTTCTGTCATGGCGAGAGCCGCGGGCACCGCAACAGCCATTATGGCGACTAACGCGACAATGATGATCAATGTTTTTTTCATGTTTTTGACCCCTTTATCTTGATTGACCTCAGTATACCTCTCAACTACAGAGAACTGATGGAGACAAGATGGAGGACTTGTGGAGATTGTAGAGGACCCCTGTGAGAAGGCCACTGTGTGCGGCCACCTCTGCCAAGGCCTCGCCTAAATGGTGCGGATTGTGCGTGGCCTCATGCAAATTCTCGCTCGCCCATTTATAGGTATGCACTTTGTTAAATGTTACACAGGGGCTAAAAATATTTATGTAAGAGAAGCCAGAAGTGCGGACACCTTGCACGATGAGATCCTTAACCTGCTCTTTTTGTGCGGCAGTGCCTTGGGCCACGAAGCTAGCTCCGGCTGCCATCACCATCAGGGGCTGATTAAAACCCGCGTGGGTTGAACCTGCCGGTGTAGATGAGGAGACAAAACCTAAGGGACTTACGGGAGAAGTCTGCCCCTTAGTAAGTCCATACAAGTGGTTAGTCATCATAATATAGGTTAGATCCGAATTACGGCGGGCCGCATGTAGGGTGTGGCCGAGGCCAATGGCGAAACCGTCGCCATCACCGCCGAGGACGAGGACCTGTAGTTTTGGATTAGCCAGCTTGATGCCCTCGGCGACGGGCAGCGCCCTGCCGTGGGCAGAATGAAAAGTATAGGCCTTCAGGTAGCCGGATATACGACCTGAGCATCCGATGCCGGAGACAATCACCAAGTTCTCTGGCTCAATTTTAAGACTGGCAAGCGCCTCTTCGACTGCTCGCAACACCCCATAATCACCACAACCCGTACACCAGGTGGGCTTGTGCCCTCGGTCATATTGTTTGTAGGCTTCGTGGTCATTCATGACGGAGCACCTCTTTCACATAAGCGATAATCTCGCTAGGGGTAAACGGCTCGCCATCGTATCTCTTCTGCGACAACAGTCGGTCGTGGCAAGCGAAATGGGACTTAAATAGATTAAGCAATTGGCCCTGCGCGTTCCCATCGAGCACCAAGATCTTTTCATACTGCGCGAAATGTTGCGCCAGTGCTTTTGCCGGTAGGGGCGCCAGTACGCGAGGGAAAATAGCCGATACCCGCCCCTCCAGTTCTTCCATGGCGACTTCAACTGCGCCTCTGCTCGAACCAATGGCCACTATCAGCATTTCTTGACCCGATGACAGCATAGTGAAACTATCTTCCATTTCCTCCGGCCACATTTTTAGCCGCTCACTAAATGCTTCGCGCCGTGCCGCCGCTACCTCGGTGGGTAGGCCGCGCGCTCCCAGTTGATTGCCGCTGCGATGGTGCATGCGCCCTGCTGCACCCGGTATGGCGCGGGTCTCCTTCATCTCCGCCAGATCGTAGTGGGGATAGCAGAGCTCCCCCACAGAAGCGCGCGCCGTCATCATGGCAGCGTCGGTCAAAAAGATAACGGGACGGCGGTACTTTTCGGCGCAGTAAAACGCCCTTGGCAGATCAATGCCTATCTCCTCAAGTGACGAAGGACAGAACACCATGGGTAAAACATCGCCATGCCCCCCAACGAGCGATAAGTTGATGTCACTCTGCTCATGCTTGGTGGGCATTCCAGTCGAGGGACCAACCCTCTGCGCGTTTACCACCAAGAGTGGCACCTCTGTCGCCGAGGAGAGCCCTATCCCTTCAATCATTAGCGATAACCCCGGCCCTGAGGTTGCCACCATCGCCGTGGCCCCAGCATAGGATGCCCCGATAGCCATGTCGATGGCGGATATCTCGTCTTCGGTTTGGATGGCAACGCCTGGTCCTGACGTAAAGGACCTAGCCAAGTAGGAAAACACATCGCTGGCTGGAGAAATGGGATAGCCGGAGATAAAGTTACATCCGACGGCAAGAGCCGCTTGGGCTACGACCTCGCTCCCCCGCGTTAACAACAGAGGGGACGGTTCCTTTTGTTGACTCTTTTGCAACAAAAGGAACCGTCCCCTCTGTTCTGGGGCAGGAGCCATTTTGTACCCCACTTCGAGTGCAGCCCTATTTTTCGCTATGAGTTCGGTGCCTTTACGGCTAAAAACGAGTGCTAGAGGCTCATTAAATGCTTCTTGTGGCAAGCCGAGATACGCCCCGAGTGCCCCTAGAGCGACCACCCACTTAAAGATGGCGCCTACGCCGCTACTAGCAACTTGCAGGAAGGGCAGAGCAAGCACGCCCTCCACACCTGTCGTCTTTAAGCTGCTATCTGCCAAGGCCATGACCCCAGGCTGTATGTCGCGCGCGTCAGTCTCCCAGCCGTCGGGGCCGATGAAGACATAGACATCTTGTTTTTCTTTTTTCACCCGCAAAGGCTTAATGCCGAAAGCGACCTCGAAACTTGCATAGCCGCCCTTGATGCGGGACGAAAAATTCCTATATCCATAGGTCCAATAACCTTGCCCATGGAGAGCCGCAGCCATAAGCTCACCTGCGGTGTCCACTCCCTCGCCCTGTGTACCGCTAAACTTAACTGAGTAATGCATGGGCTACCACCTTCCCTTGTGCCTTGACTAAATATGCACCATGTTGTACAAAAATCTTACCACAGTAAATTCACCAAACCAAAGAAAAGCGCTAGAAGTACTAATCTAGCGCTTTTCTTAGCGATATAGGCCCTAGGCCTTGATAAATCCTGCCTTGGCGAGAATCGCCTGCGCACGAACGAAATCTTCGTCGGCAGTGAGAATAACGGGGCCGGTACAGCCCATGCCGGTTGAGGCAAAGATGCCAGCTCGCCATACCTCGCGCACGGCAATTTCGAGGTCGAGTATGTCAATGCCCGCTATTTCTGAAGTGGCCGGCTTGGCGGGCGGTGCGACAATCTCTGCTTCTTCAGCCCGGGCGGCGGTCTTAGACTCTTTCTTAAACAGGCTTTCTAGCCCTGCTTGGCGCGCGGCAGCAAACTCCGCCGCTACTTTATCAAGCAACTTGCCCTTGGCTACATCTCCTGCATACTTGATGGCGCCGGCCACAACCGGGGCGCCAGAAGCGCGAGAAAGAATAAGCACTATTCGGCCATAGCCTTCCCCAACGCCCGGTCCATAGCCAAAGCCGAGGGACTCGTAGTCGCCGCCCGTGGTATAGGCCGAGAACACTTTCATCAGGACATTGCCGGTAAGGGTGTCGGTGACCATGATGTCGGGTGCGCCCACCAAGAGGTCATTGCCCCGCATGACAGAGCCACCATCTTGGCGAATTGAGGCGGCGAAATTAACTTTGTAGCCATTGTCGGCCAGCTTTTGCAACTGCCTCTCGACGGTGCGGGCGGCGTCAACATTAAGAATGCCCAGGGTGGGGTTGTCGATGCCGACAGCTTTCGCCGTCGCGATGCCATAAATGGCGTTCTTAACCATGGCCTCGACCCTATCTGTGGCGGCCGTGCCCGTAGTAGTGGCGAGAAACATTTCCCGTCCGCGCCCAGGGGTAACGACGCGACCCACGGTGGCCACGCCAATGGGGAAGTTGTAGTGCATGGTGACTACGGCCGCGAGCTCACCGCTAGAGAGCATGGCTTCCATAATCTCATGCTGCGTGTTCTCGCACTCGGCCTCTACTTGCCTAAGACTAGACTCGACGCGCGGTCCAATTAGCACTACCGCAAGGTCGGGGTTAGCGCGAGCGGCCTGCTCTGCCCCCCGCACAATTTCAGCAATGCCGTGCTCACTGCCGAGGAGAGTTATCCCAATGCGCGTGGGAGAGCCAAAGACGCCTGTCTCTAGGGCGTCGGCAATTTCCGAAAATACTTTTGCGACGAGTATTTTAGCCTCTGTCATCGTCTCGCCCTCGCCTACTTGGTCGCGGTGAGCGATTCGACGACGGCACGCATGGCTGTCGCAATAATGCCCCGCACTTCCTGCTCATCAACGCCACCAGCGGTCTTGGCCACCTTGCCCGGGTTCTTTTCGATGACAAAGGAGACGCCGTCAAAGAGATTGGTCATGCGAGCCAAGAAGAGGCTGCCTTTGCCGATGACCATGGCGCGCATAATCTCACCCTGGAGCATTTGTTCCCGCACATAGCCGATTACGGGCATACCGGACGGAATGTGACCCTGTGTGGGCGCAAAGCCAGGCATGCCGTGCTTAGCCACAAATTGCGGAATATCGGCGCGCTCGAGGTCGCCACGCTTGACACCGAGGGCGGCAATCATCTTGTAGTTGGCCTCGGGTACATTGCCAGCACCTGCCGGAACGGTGATCTCTGGGTTTTGCATTTCCACCCCATATTGATCGACGTCTGTGATCTTCAATTTTACGCGGTCAAGCGGGTCGGTCACTAGCGCTTGAATGACGGCTTGGGGGCTAGACCCAGAACCGATGGTGTGCCGGCCGATGGCATCAGTGCGGATAATGGGATTGATTCCATCATTGGCCGCCACCCAAATGGCAAAACCGCCCAACATATCTTCCAAGATGGGCAATTGTTTGTTCATATGGTCCTTGCCATTCATGCCTAGCTTGGCGGTGGCCCCGCCGGCGACGACGACGACATTCTTGTAGATGCCGGCTTGCACTAAGGCGGCAGCGGTAATCATGGCGTGGGCCGGGGCAGCACAGAAACCGCGGGTATCACTGCCGGTGGCGTTGACAAAGCCGACCACTTCACCGATGGCCTTGGCAAAATTGCCACCCCCGCGCTGATTCATATCGCCGCAGGCTTCTTCCGAACACTCAATCACATAGTCGACTTCCTTGGGGTCAAGCCCGGTCTTCAGTAGCAAGTTTCTCACCGTCACTACAGCCGTGGCCATGGCGGTGATGTTTTCGTAAATGATGTGCGCGGTAAGTGAGTTGTCGGTGTCATGCGCTTGACGTACGCAGCCCACTACTTCGTCACCGAGCCTGAGGGGTTCAGCTACATGGTCAGCCACGAGTTTCATGATCGTCGCGTGGTCAGAGGTCTTCTGCAGTTTGCTTAAGTCCACACCTTGAAAGGCGGGGTGCACGGACAGCTTTTCCGAAACTTTGGCGGCAAAACTTGGCTCAAGCAACACTAAGTCGAACGAATCGACTAGTTTCATGGCGCCGTAGAGCTCTTCCTCTGGCATAATCTCGCCAAACTTAGCAAATCTTGATGCGCCCGTCATATTGTTTTGATACCAGGGCTTAGGCATGACCTCAAGCTCGCGCGGCGTTATGCCGCCGATGTAGGCCTGATTAGGGGGATAGATCACGCAGTCGGCAAAACTACGCGTGTGCGCAAAAATCTTCTTTAAGTACTCACTGTCCGGGTTCTTCATTCTTTCTTGCACTTGTGTCGTACCGTGATCGACGAGCATGTTGGGGGCATGGAAGAGAGCGTAGGCAGCCCCCTTAATGACTGGAAACATAAGACACCTCCTAGGATTTTTAGCACCCATTGTTTGAGAAAAGAGCGGGCGGGAATCCCGCCCGCTCTTTTAACTTATTTATCGAAGACTACTTGACCATGTACTTCTGTCTCTAGGGCACGCAGTGCTCTCCGCACTAGTCCGCGACGCAGTTCCTTCTCTTCGGCTGGGGTCTTAAGTGGATTGCCGAGCGGATAGGGGATTGCAACCGTTGGTACGATGCGATTAGCGCCAACGGTGAGTGAAATAGGCACCACGGTACACATATGCACCACAGGGATTCCAGCGCGTTCAATTTCTTTTACCATCGTTGCACCGCAACGCGTACAAGTTCCTCAGGTGCTGGTAAGAATGACCGCGTTAACGCCGTCGTTTAACAGCTCCTGGGCAATCTTCTTGGCAAAAGTGACGGAATTAGCAACAGCCGTGCCATTGCCCACCGTAGAGTAAAAGTAACGATGCAGGGAGCCGATTTCACCATTGGCTGCCATCTCTACCAAGACATCCACCGGCAGTACGCGATCGGCATCTTGGTTAGCATATACAGGATCATACCCGCCATGAGCAGTGCTAAAGCTTTCCACGGTCAGGTCCTTCACGCCGGTGATGTCGTACTTGCCGTACTTGCTGGCGCTAGAAGACTCAATATGGTCGGGGTTGCCCTTGGGGACAATGCCACCAGAAGTGACAAGGGCGATTTTGGCCTTTCTAACATCGGCCACAGGCATGTTCGGGGCCACTCGATCAAAGAATGGCATAGGATATTCGGTAACAAATGGCTGTCCGCCCATCTTATTGATGAGCATATCGACCGCTCTCTTGGCGCCGCGCTCAGCGTGGAAGTAATTCTTACGCAGGCCCTGTAGCAGATAACCATGCGTCTCTGGACTTACTTCTTGGCCACTAGACAAGGCCGTGACCAATTTCGCCATTTGGGGAATGGCCTTGCGCATATCGGCCGCGCTATTGCTGGTTTCGACGATGTAGGCATACTTGCGATACATCTCCACCCCGGGGTTTTCTAGGTACATACCGCTCACCACAGGGATCTTGAGCTCGTCTCTCACTGCTTTAGCTACTGCGCCACAGGCCACACCGTAGCGGCCGGCATTAAATGCGGGGCCGGTTACAACGATGGAAGGCTGATGCTTCTTGATCATGGCGATGATTACGGAAAGTGCGCTTTCGACATTCTCGTTGAAATAGCTGTCGCCACAGATAACTGTAGCCACTATTTCACCGTTACCACCCATCTCTTTCTGGAGAGCTTGCCCTGGGCCAACCGCGCCAGCGCGCTCTTCGGGCTGGTAATCAGCCTTGTCTTCGCCGCCGATGCCGCCGTAAAACTGATTCAAGTAATGAACTACTTTGAACTTATCGCTCTTCATATTCTTCCCCCCTTCTCTGGACTGGTCGACTGGCACCTAGTGGCCATGCTTGCTATGGGAACTACGCATACTGCCTACTTCAGCCACAATAGCGTCAACATCAAGGACCATTTCCATCATGCTGATTTGGTCTTCATAGACGGTAGCGTCAACTTTGTCTTTCAGTTCGAAAATGTGGTAAACGGCTAGTCCCAACTGGACTCCTGCCAATGCACCTGCGTAGGTCGGATCGCCTGCGGTAACGGTTTCGGCAGCTAGGCCTGAGGCCTCAGCTTCTGCGCCGCCAAGAACAACGATGATGTTCTCGGCACCGAGCTTTTCCGTCAATTCCTTAATCCGACGTTGATTCTCCAGGTCCATGGCACCCGCGGCTGTTCAGACAAAGCACTCGGTGACTGAAAACACGACTTCGCCGCCTGCAGACTTTACGCACTCTTCGATTGCGGGTCCGGGCACGCCGTCGCGGTCACCGAGAACGACCACTTTCTTGCCTTTAAGCATGGTTACAACCTCCTTCGTGAAATTATGAGCTTATTCGGGCAACTTAAATAACTTTGGCCGTTAGCTTGCTAAAACCGAGCTCATTAGTCGCACCGGTAATGACTTGGATTTCGGCGACGATAGAGCCATCGGCGTTCAAGCTACCATTCCATCCGCCCGCGATGACATCCGCTACCTCTTGGTGGCCGATGACCTTCGCCATGGCAGGAAGAACAATCACTTCGTTGGCATTACCGGCGGTGATCACGGCATCAGCCAGTGGGTCAGCATCGGCCAAGGACTGCGATGCGCCGTCTTGCCCGGCATACTCATCCGTGACCAGTACCGTCTTGATACCCTGCTTCTCTAGCTTCACGCAGTTCATCATCAGGTCGGCGTCGGGGTTGCCGAAACCTTCTTCGGAGATGATGGCGGCATCAACACCCAGCCAACCAATCAACTTGGCGGTAAAATTAGAGGAACGCTCTTTGTCCGCCAGGGTGACATTTTCATTCGTTACCACAACACCGAGGAAGTTATAGTCCTTGCCATGGCGCGCCAAGAGCTCCTCAATGACAGGGCTGTTTTGGTGGTGGTAAGTGGTGTTTTTGTCGCAAGCCGACACGCAGTTGCCCGAAACAATCGCCCCATCCATGACTTCGGTGGGGTAGATGAAAGTCGGCAATATCCGCTTAACATCAATACCATAGAGGTAGGTGTCATGCAGAAGGCCTTGGCTTTGCAGCATGTAGACATAGGCGACCTTAGGCAGTCCAGGGTACTCGGCCATGGCGACCGGTAGCGGCGGGCAATTATAGGTCGTGACTTGGTCGGGCTGCACATGGCGACCGGCTTCGCCCAAGTAGGCAGCAGCCTTAAAGCCCATGATGCGGAGTGCAACTTCATGCTCGTGTTGCAGCACACCATCTACCGGGTGAGCTATGACCACCACATTGTTCGTCTGCGAAAAGGGGGTGAACTCGGCCCCGGGGCCAGACATGTCGATGATACCTTCTTGGAAACCGACAATTTTGCCCGTCGTGACGACGGCCGCGCCCTTTAGCACATGGGTAACACCGTCACCCACCATATCTACTTTGCCCACAAAACCTGGGAAAACGCCGCCCTTGCCCTCAACTTTGACACGCGGTTCAATGACGTCTTTGACAGGGATAATGCGCGTTGAATCCCCCGGCCTAGCCAAATCAATGTCAATCGAAGCTAGACGCTCATCTTGCAGATGGCTGATCATCTCTTCTTTGTTGACATAGAGCACCCCGGATTTTACTTCCGTGCGCGGGCCGAACTTAACATCGGCAATGGTTATTATACCTAGATCTAAACGCAACTTTGTCACCTCCTTAACCTAGATTAATTCCTGAATTTTAGCCTCGATATTTTGCGCCGTGCATTCCTCTGGGCCAAGCTCGGCAATCTTCTCGCCCCCTTTGTAGAAGGCTATTACCGGCAGACCCATGACTTTTTGCGCAATGGCCAAGCGCCTATTGCCCGAGGTGTCTAACTTGCAGAACTTGGCTTTATCGGCGTACTGCTCTGCTAGACGCACCACGTCTGGCATGATGGCCAAGCATTTTTCGCACTTGGGCCCCCAAAAATCGACGACAATCAAGCCTTCTGCCTGTAGAACTTCTTGCTCAAAGTTGTCTTTGTGGACTTCAATCAACTGAATCACCCCCTATAACTAGATGTTGGAAGTTGGAAGTTAGAAGTTAGATTTGGAAGTTGGAAGTTGGAAGTTAAATTGGGAGTTGGGGAGTTGGGGAGTTGGATTGGGATTGGGAGTTGGGAATGGGGAAGATGGGATGGGGATTAGAATAGGGCGCTTATTTTCTCGCTGAGGGAGGATGGGTTTATTTCATCTTCTACCAGGCGGCTAACGATTTCGCCATGGTGAAAGAAGAGAACAGTGGGCTGTTGCACTATGCCGTACCGCTTAGCGACGCGCTGATTGCGGTAGGTGTCTAGCTTCCAGAGCTTTATTTTGTCGCCGTAACTGGCGATGGCTGTCTCAATGACGGGCATCATTTCAATACATTTGTTTTCCATGGGGGTCCAGAAGGCGACCGCTACAGGTCTGCTTTCGTGCAACACCGATTCAGCGAAGCCTTCTTCCTCAATGATGTACTTTTCCGCGGCCACCGCGGCGATAGCGCCATCAGCTGCGGCAGTCACTACTTGACGCAAGTAAGTCACCCGCGCGTCTCCAGCCGCAAAGACGCCATCCACATTCGTCTCCATGCGATCATCAGTGACTATGTAGCCGCGCGCGTCAAGGGCTACTTGCCCCTTAACAAAATCAGTGAGAGGAATAGTGCCGATGTAGATAAAGACGCCATTGGTCTCGAGCTCTGTAAGCTCATTGTTCTTGACATTGCGAATGACTACGCCTTCGACTATGCCGTCACCCTTAATCTCTTGTATGGTTGAATTCCAAACAAAGTTAATTTTTGGGTTCTTAAAGGCGCGGTCTTGCAACATAGGTGCGGCATCGAGGATGCCTTCATCATGTATCACAATAATAGTTACGGAATTAGCAAACTTGGTCAAGTAATGGCTCTCTTCAATGGCGGCGTCGCCATTGCCAAGCACCACAATGTCTAAGTCCGTAAAAAAGTCAGCGTCGCAAGTGGCGCAGTAGGAGACACCTTTACCACGCAGGGCCTGTTCGCCTTTTACCCCTAGTGTTCTGGGGACAGCGCCGGGAGCTAGGATAACAGTGCGCCCCACATACTGCGCACCATCCTTGCAGTGGACTATTTTTCCCGCTGCGTCAATTGAAACTACTTCATTGCGGATAATCTCCGCCCCAAAAGAAGTGGCATGTTCCGCAAAGGCCTGCATGAGGGCGGGGCCGGTGGTTCCCTTAGCAAACCCGGGGTAGTTCTCCATATCTTGAGTGCTGCCGGCCTGTCCACCTGGTTTAGCCTTCTCAATGAGTAGGGTTTTTAGCTTGCTGCGGGCGCCATACATAGCGGCCGACAGCCCACCAGGTCCGCCACCTACGATGATTATGTCCCATACATTTGACAAACAATCCACTCTCCTTAAATTGAATCGCGCTAGTACTGCCCGGCTAAACGCAAGGACTCGAGCCCTGCGTGAAGCAAGGACTTGTCTATAACCGCAAGATCATCAAGTGCCCTAGGAGAATAGTTGCGCAGGGGGCGTTCTGACAACATGCGGCGCGCTACAGCTAGACAGCCTTCAACTAATTGCACTGATTGGTAGTCTACGCTAAAATTTTCTGATGTAATAACGATAGAACGAAAGGGATTTTCGTTCGGCTTCACGCTACCAGCAAAAGGATGGGTAAGCAAGTGATGCCCAAGGTGCACGTAATCGCGCACTTTTTCTAATACAGCTAGGATATCGGGACTGGCAATAAAGATATCAGTGGGGCGGAGTTCGAGGATAGGGTTATTGCTCACTACTATGCTGTACGGCATGCCTTGGTCCCTTCCGCACGATTTCCATAGCGCGTGTCAGCTCTTGCACTGTATCTGCGGAAATCTGCACATCTAGGCTGCTTACCCGCGAGAATACCGCCCCTAAATCGGTCACGACATAGCGCGGCGGCAAATTGTTGAGGGCGATAGCCGCAATATCAAGGCGACAACGCGCGCAGGTACAGACATCGGGAAAAAGTGATTTAATCTCTTCTAGCTTGTCGAAGACGATGTCTTGGGTAATATTCTTAAGTAACAAGCAAATTCCACCTCTCATTTTTCGCTAAAAAAATGAACGGCAAAGCTTGCCGCCCATGTCTCTGTCTCCGTAACCTGAGAGATTTCGCAGTCAAACTAATCCACTGCTTGCTCCTTCGGTGCCTAAACAGGCTTTCCAGAGTGCTGTCGACATAGCGGTCCTTTTGCCTGAAAGTTTAGCTGTACCTTGGCTTAAAGTACAGTCTTGCTCCTTCGGCGCCCCGAAAGGTCTCTTCCGCTAGCTTCCCCCAGCAATTATTCTGCTCACGCCATAAGCATACCATTCCCCTCGCTTGCCTGCAAGGTATCTTGTAGTTACACTTACAAAAGTCGCTCCCCATGGATTACCACACCATGACACGTGGGGACTCACCGGCAAAGACTTCACCGACTTCTCGAGCTTCTACCCCCTTGCTCTGCAACGCGCACAGCGCCTCGGCCGCTTGTGCGGCGCTCACGGCGAATAGCAGCCCGCCACTGGTTTGGGGGTCATAAAGCACATCGTGCCAGACTTCATCTACAGCCATGTCCAAATCAACAAATTTGCCAAAATGAGCTGCATTGTTGTAGGCACCTGCCGGAACTAGGCCCATGGCGGCATAGTCGCGCACTCCGGGCAGTAGGGGGATGGCGGAGGTGTAAAGATGAATGACCACCTTGCTACCCTCGGCTAGCTCTACCGCGTGGCCCAGCAGGCCAAAACCCGTAACATCTGTACCTCCATAAACTTTGTAAGCACTAAATACTTCCGCCGCAGCTTTATTCAAAGTAGCCATCACTTTTAGCGCCAAGTCAAGGTGACTTTCGGCAGCCATTTCTGCCTTGGCAGCGGTAGTGATAATACCACTGCCGAGAGGTTTAGTGAGGATAAGCTTGTTGCCTGGCACTAATCCCCTATTGGTAATAATCGCACGTGGATGCACGATGCCAGTTACCGCCATGCCATACTTGATATCGGCATTCTCTACCGTGTGTCCGCCTAGGATAACTACCTGGGCCTCTAAGGCCTTGTCAGCTCCGCCCCGTAATATTTCACCCATCACTGCGGGAGAAATACAATCAGCATAACAAACAATGTTGAGCGCGGTAAGAGGAACTCCCCCCATGGCATAGACATCGCTCAAGGCATTAGCGGCGGCAATAGCCCCAAACAAGTAGGGGTCGTCCGTCATGGGACTGAAAAAATCTACCGTCTGCACCAGCGCAGTCCCCGCATTTAGTTGGTAAACGCCAGCGTCATCGCTGGTTTCAATACCTACTAGGACTCTTTCGTCAGTCACTCTAGGCAAGTACTTAAGAATTTTCTGCAGGGCCTCCGGCCCTAGTTTGCTGGCTCAACCGCCGCCAGGAGAAAGCGCTGTTAACTTTACGTCGCTCAATCTTTTGCCCTCCCTTCAATGGCTTTGCGCGCCTCGGGCGAGCGCAAGAAAGACGCCATTTCGGTTACTACCCGCCCACCATAGCGGCGAGGTAGTGTTAACAAATACAGAGAACGGACTAGATTTAGTCCCTGTATCCTCTTTTTCACCACCGCACCCAGCCGCAGTGCTTTTTCTGCCACAAAAGCCGAAACTAATGACACACCTATACCTGCTTCCACCGCATTTAATGCCGCCAAAGAAGTCCCAACTTCGAGCACCACGGAGAGCCTGCCCATGCTGATGCTCCTTTGCTGAAGCTCGCGCTCAACAAAGAGGCGACTTGCCGAGCCAGGAGGGCGGACAATAAGGGGCTCGCGACAAAATTCCTCTAATGTAATTTGCTCTAATTCTACGAAGCGGTGCTTGGGGGGAACAACTAGCACTAGTTCATCTTGAAAAACAGCTTCTGCACGTATTCCTGCCTGCTTGGGAGCGGCTCCTACTAAGGCTAAATCAACCTCATAGCGTTCTAACTTCCCGACAATGACCGAGGTGTTTTCTATCAGCAGGCGAGGCCTGACGCGGGGATAGCGCCGCAGAAATAAGCCTAGGAGGAGAGGGCACAAGTGCTCACCAGGGACAGTACTCGCCCCAAGGAGCAGGGGCCCCGTAACCTCGGAAGTCATCTCGTCGATCTCCTTGCGCGTGCTATCCATGAGCTCAAGCAGGTGACTGACATTTTGCACGGCCAGTTCTCCCGCCCGAGTGAGCTCGAGCCCGCGACCGCGCCTCTCGAGCAGTTTCGTCCCAAAATAATCCTCTAGGGCCTGAATTTGCATGCTCACTGCGGGCTGGGTAAGGCCTAGCATTCTCGCCGCAGCCGAGAAGGAGCCTGTTTCAAGCACCGTAAGAAATGTGCGCAAGTAATTAATGTTCACTAACCTCACCGCCCTTTTCGCTAAGACTATTCGCTACAATCTGGGCCACTCCTGCCAGCGAAGTATGACAATTGTTGGCACTATCCCTGCCCCACCGTGCTAAGGTAGGCAAAAAAAGTCCCCAGGCTACACCTCGGGACCAAGGGGGGCTGTGAAAGCGATGGGTGGCGGGAGTATGTGGGAATCGAACCCACCGCGGACTTTTCTAGAGCCCGCTGCCGGGTTTGAAGCCCGGAAGGCACACCAGAACCTATCTACTCCCGCCACAAGTTTAGCACGGGAAAAACACACTGTCAAAGGAGGCCGCGAGACGCCTGTTTTCGCCCTGTCGGACCGTCAGTCGTTTTTCGTCGCAATACTCGAGGAGGAGCAGGGCATACTTGCGACTAGAATCAATCATGGTGCGAAACATGGCGAGGGTGAGTTCCTCTTCAGCTTGACAATGGGCTACAATAAGCTCCCGCGTGCGTTCTAAGGCCTGACAATGAAAGTAAGTCCCCTCTGTCACTCTTACTGCTTCACCCCGCTCAGCTAGAGCCTCCATTAGTTCTTTCTGCTCCTCTATAGTCAGCGAGAGCAGTGATGCCAAGTCCTCCACAGGAGGAGGACTAAATAATTCTTTATGAAGCATGGTCAAAGTCTGTTCGCGACACCGCGCCCACTTGCCCACAAACTCCACTACGAAATCGCGCCGCGCAATGGTGCGTGGCAACAAGGCATAGCCCGCCTCGTTCTGCAGCAATAGGAGAAGTGAGGCAAAGAGACGATTGTTGGCAACAGGCAAGACCTTGCCGCGCAGTTCCTCCCGGGGCATACCGCGGCGCAAAGGATAACGACGATGATAAAGGTTTAACTCTGCCTCGATTTTACTTTGAATCTTAAGGAGGGTCGACCTCGCGATGATATATTCGTGCTCATCAGCCCGCAAGCTGTAGGCCGCTTCCCCAGTCAAAAGATCTTCTAACTCTTCCTCTTTGTCGGGACGATGGACGAGCCGTAACAATTCTTCGCGCGTAGTTAACTGTCCCTCAACTTTGGACAAAATCTGCATGAGAACGTCGCCGGTACTACCCTTTTCAAGAATCTCGAGCTCGGCAATGCCCTTTTCTCTAAATCGTTTGCGCTTCTGTGGACAAGGGTCGATGACGCTCCCCCCGCCAATGGTCAGCATGGGGGAGTAAGAACGCAAGACAAAATAATCCCCCGCGACCACCGCTAGGGGTTCCTCTAGGCGCAACTGGGCATAGGCGCTCTCCCCTGGCGCTAAGGCGTCTTGGTCCAAGAGCACCGCGCGACAGAGCACCTCCGCTGCACCAGAGTATAGACGGAGCCTTTCCCGGTTCGCAAGTATTTTGTCAGCCTCAGCCAAGAGCGTAATGCGCACATCGAGCATCAGGGATGGCTGCAGACTGTGCGGTGCCGCCAGTACATCGCCTCGCGCCAACTGCGAAACCTGCACCCCCGCAAGATTAATCGCGGTGCGCTGACCGGCTACCGCCTGCCCTACTTTTTGCCCATGCACCCCTACACCACGCACGCGTGCCCCAAACTGATCCGGAAGCACTTCAACCGTATCGCCTACCTTGACGGCGCCAGAGAGCAGGGTGCCTGTCACCACGGTGCCAAAGCCCTGTACGGTAAAGACACGATCAATGGACATTCGCATCGGTTGGGAGGCATCTTTAGGCGACGCTTGATCGCATAACAAATCAATCTCCGCTACTAATTCCGGCAAACCGACCCCAGTAACGGCCGAAACAGGAACCAGGGGGGCTTCTGCCAAAAAGGTCCCCTGCACTTTTTCGCGGATATCGAGAACCACCAGTTCGAGCCATTCGGGGTCGACTAAATCGGCCTTGGTCACCACTATAATGCCACGCTTGACCTGCAAAATAGAGAGTATGGCCAAGTGTTCCAAGGACTGAGGCATAACCCCTTCATCGGCAGCGACAATCCAGAGGACAACATCAATGCCCCCAGCCCCGGCGAGCATATTCTTGATAAAACGCTCATGCCCTGGTACGTCCACAATGCCAGCGCGGCGACCACTGGGTAAATCAAAGAAAGCAAAGCCTAGGTCAATGGTGATACCCCGCTCTTTTTCCTCTTTCAAGCGGTCGCAATCGATGCCCGTCAAAGCCCGCACGAGGGTCGTCTTGCCGTGGTCGATATGACCCGATGTGCCAATAACGAAATGACTCATGGCCCGCTGACCTCCATGGCAATGGAGGTCAATGCCGCCACAATCTCTTGTTTTTCCCCAGGCAAGACACAGCGCAGGTCTACTAATACCCTGTCTTTTTCAATGCGCGCAATGATGGGCACCGCGCGTAGCCGTAATTTCTGCAGAAGATCCACACAACCAAGAGTTGATAGAATGGCCACTGCGAAGCCCTCTAAATCCTTGCCGGGCAAGGAACCCCCACCCACCTGTCCCAGGGACGCCACCACTTGCCCATGCATGCCCGGCAGTGCGCCAACATCGAAAGCCAAGGCTTCGGCCTCGGTCCTTAGCTCCTCCTCTGTCTTCCTAAGCATTCTGAGTAGGGGTACTTTTTCTAAATGTTCGCCCTGGCGGTAGAGGCGCAGTGTAGCCTCGAGCGCAGCCAAAGTAAGTTTGTCAATACGCAGTGCCCGTGCTAAGGGATGCCGGGCCATTAGCTCGATATGCCGCTTTTCGCCAACAATTATGCCCGCCTGAGGCCCACCTAGGAGTTTATCCCCCGAGAAAGTCACCACATCCATGCCGTCAGCCACTGCCTCTTGCACCGTTGGCTCGCCCCACAGTGGTAGCAACACCCCGCTGCCGAGGTCTTCGATGGCGAGGACATGGTGGGTCTTGGCGAGCGCGACAATTTCCTGCCGTGAGGCAGCCGCAGTAAAACCCTTGACCAAGAAGTTACTGGTATGCACTTTGAGCAGGGCCGCTGTTGCCTCCGTTATTGCGTCTTCGTAGTCTCGGGCATAGGTCTTATTGGTAGTACCTACTTCTTTGAGTCTCGCACCCCCTTGGAGAATGACCTCTGGAATGCGAAAGGCCCCCCCAATCTCCACTAACTCGCCCCGCGACACGATAACTTCTCGTTCTTTGGCCAGGGCACTGAGCACCAGTAGCACCGCACCCGCATTGTTGTTGACGACTAGGGCATCTTCCGCTCCCGTGAGCTCACACAAGAGAGCCCGCACATGACTTTGACGGCTCCCTCGCTCACCCGTATCTAGCTCGTATTCTAAAGTCGAATATCCCCTCGCCGCCAAAGTCACTGCTTGGATGGCCTCTAAGGCTAGGGGCGCACGCCCCAAGTTAGTGTGCAAGGGAATGCCGGTGCAGTTAATGACGCGGCGCAGGTTCATCTGCTGCTCCTTCTCAAGTATGCTTTGCACGCGGGTTAGGAGCCAAGAATCGGGCAGAGGTACCAATTGACCAACATCTCTCTCGGCCAAGATGTCCTCTCTTAGCCCCTGCAGGGCTCCTTGCACCGCTTCTCTGACAACTAATCGCCCGTAAGTTGAGGCCAGCCTGACGAACTCACTCTTTCGCAGAATCTCATCGACAGGGGGGATTTCACGCAAGCGACTACTCTTCACGTCTTTAGACCCTCTAAGTACTGGTCGGCGGCATGGGCAGCTAAAGCCCCGTCACCTACCGCGGTGGCAACTTGCCGCAATGTCTTGTGACGAATATCTCCCGCAACGAAGACCCCTGGCAACGACGTACTTAAGTCGTCCGCCCCGTAGACATAGCCTCTGTCATCAACTGGTAAAACCCCCTGAAGGAAGGTAGTGCTAGGAACCTGCCCGATGAGCACAAAGACACCTTCTACCGGCAGCAAAAAATCTTCGCCTGTCACGGTGCTAGATAAAACCACTCCAGCTACCTTGCTCTCCCCGATGATACTTTTTACTGTCGTATTGTACATGATGCGAATTTTAGGGTTGTCTTCCACTCTTTTCACCAAGACAGATTGCGCCCTAAACTTGTCGCGACGATGCACTATGGTCACCCTGGCTGCAAAGCGAGAAAGGAAATTGGCCTCTTCTACGGCGGTATCTCCTCCCCCTACCACTAGGACATCTTTGTTGACATAAAGAGGGCCATCGCAGGTCGCGCAGTAAGAGACCCCCTGGCCCACAAATCGATCCTCCCCGGGGGCAAGGAGCTTGCGCGGAGACGCGCCCGTGGCCACAATAATGGTGCGTGCTATATACCTTTCTGACAAACCAAAAACTTCCTTGACTGGCGCACTAAGATGCACCCTTTGTACATCGTCGTATATGACCTCTACCCCAAAACCTTCCGCCTGCCGTAACATGCGCAGGGCTAGTTCCACACCATCTATTGGCTCAGCAAAGCCCGGGTAATTCTCGATGCTGGCCGTGGTGGCCATCTGGCCACCCGGGCCTAGCCGCTCTAGCAAGAGCGTCCGCAAATTCGCTCTGGCTGTATAGAGGGCGGCGGTAAGTCCTGCCGGCCCCGCGCCCAAGACTAATACGTCATAAATTTCGTTCACAGAGAACCTCCTATCCAAAATAAATAACGACCCACGAGAATTTCGTGGGTCGAGACTTTCTATGCCTCTATGTCATATCCGGAATCAGTAATCTCGCCCTTCAAGGCGTCAAGCGACACCTTGTCCGGGTCATATGAAATGCCCACGGTGCGCTTCACAAGATCGACTGAAACGGCATGGACGCCAGGCACATTTGTTAAAGCTCGACTCACGGTCGCCTTACAATGCCCTCAAGTCATCCCCGTTACGAGAAAAACAACTTCTTTCATGCCAATACCTCCTAAATTTATCTTAAATTTCTCCCAATAAGGGGTCTACCTCATGTAACGCTCTAGAGCCGCCAGAAGTTCGTCAATGGATTCCTCGGCCTGTCCTGACCTGATGGCAGATGCCAAGCACCCGCGGGCATGGCCGTCGAGCACCTTTAGACCCACGCGGTCGAGTGCGGCACGAGCAGCAGCGATTTGTGTGAGAATCTCGAGGCAGTAACGGTCCTCGTCGACCATGCGTTGCAGTCCCCGTACCTGCCCCTCAATTTTACGCAGGCGTTCCAGGATATCTTCACGCGGGGCTTTCATTTTGGGGCTCCCTACAGCCTTGGCAGTAGCCAAAAAACCGCAGGCTATGGTCAGTGATCTTAAACTTGCTTTGGCTGGCAATGCGGTCCTCTAGGTCGTCGAGCAGGTCTTCGTTAAACTCAATAATTTCACCGCAACTCAAACACACTAGATGATGGTGGTAATGTCTTTCCTTGTCACTAGAGAGCTCGTACTTGCGGCCGCCCTCGCAAAAATCAAGGCGAGAAACAATGCCGAGGTTTTCAAAAAGGTCCAGCGTCCGATAGACAGTAGCTAGGCCAATTTCTGGGTTTTTATCGCGCGTAACAGTGTAGATCTCTTCGGCAGTCATATGATTTATCTCTCCGGAGAGAAGAATACGTAAAATAGCCTCGCGCTGTGGCGTAAGGCGAAAGTCTTTCTCTTTGAGCACACCAAGAATTTGTGCTATGTCTTGTTCCACTGACACAATTTCACCTCTATTTATCATTTGCGTTAAGCATGACACCCTTGTTCGGCCCTGTCAAGCACTGACTGGGCTTCCCCTGCGGTGAACTAGCGGGCAGACCTAAAGAACTCCCACCACTGTGTTAAGTTATAAGGCCGGCGTTGGCAGACAATACTCTGAACCCGCCACAATTCAGTCTCTCCCGCAGGGCAGTCAAGGAGGATAATCCGGAGCCCCCTGGCCGCGGCTTCTTGTAGGCGCTCTTTATCCTCATCAGAAAGCATGGCCCATTCCACCACTATCCCATCCACCCCGGTCAGAAAGGCCTCGCTCAAATTAGCACTTAGCACGATATCAACACAACTGCGCATAAAAATTGTCGGCGCCACTAAGCGTAAAGTCTTGTCATTACTAAGAAGGGCAACCCGTGGGTTCACCTGAGCATCAATTTGACGCTGCAACTGACCCTCCACGGCGGTAGGTCGCCCGCTGCGTAAGTCCTTGATGTAGATACTATGATTCATCTGTTTAGCGACGCGCTTAACTTCAGAGGCCAACTCAGCAACTTGCCAGTGATTGTCAATAGGACGATGCTCATTAGTGACAACAGCCAGCGAAACGGTGATCAGAGAGTGCTCTACAGACTTGCCCTCGCGCGAGTAGCCAGTGACAAAACCTCTGTTGCGGTCTTTTAGATCATAGAGTTTGGGCATCTCGGCATCGAATGCGGCGATGACTTCCTGACATATGCCATCAATCCGGTCTGGCGTGGTGCAGAGGATAAAATCGTCCCCCCCGACATGGCCCACAAAGTCATGCGGATTGCCCCATTTTCGCACCGCATGTAACAGAATAAGGCCCAGGGCGCGTAGCACCACATCACCTTGTAAGAAGCCATAGGCATCATTGTATGACTTAAAATTATCGATATCTGTATAGATAACAGCAAAGGGATTCTTGTCCTGCACCAGCTGCTGCAATTTCTCCAAAATGGCAATATTGCCGGGCAAGTTAGTAAGTGGATTAAGGGAGCGCTCCGCACGAGAGCGACGCAGGTGGGCCTTAACGCGCGCCAGCACTTCGTTTATCTCAAAAGGCTTGGCCATGTAGTCATCTGCTCCGGCATCGAGCCCAGCGACAATGCTGTCCGACGCACTCCTAGCTGTTAACATAATGATCGGAACATGGGCGACAAGCGTATTGTTGCGCACTTGCCGCGCCACTTCGAAGCCATCCATTTCTGGCATCATCACGTCAAGAATAATGAGGTCTGGTCTTTCGGCCACCGCGGTGGCAAGCCCTTGAAAGCCGTCGGCAGCCGTAAGGACCTCGTAGCCCTCTGCTGTAAGATTGACCCTGAGCAGATTGACGATCAAGCGATTGTCATCGACAACTAAAATGCGTTTTGTCATACAGACCTCCCACTAACTCGGCAAAGTAAAATAAAAAGTCGCACCACTGCCCAAAACACTCTCCACCCACACCCTACCACCGTGCAGCGAGACGATGGTGCGCACAATAGCCAGCCCCAGCCCCAGTCCCTCTGCCTTGCGGCTGACCGAGTTGTCAACACGATAGAATTCCTCAAAAACAAATTCTTGTTGTTCGGGCGCGATGCCGATGCCGCGGTCAGTAACAGAAATTTCTATTTCCCCCAGCATTACGCGCAACCTGACCCAGACCTCGCCCCCGAGGGGCGAATATTTCATGGCGTTACTGAGAAGATTATCGAGCACTTGACTGATGCGCACGAAATCCGCCTTAATTACTGGCAAATTGTCTGGCACAGACCATAAAATAGTATGATTAGCAGAGTCATTTTGGGCGCGGCGACAGGCTTCTGTGACTAACTTGCTTAGAGAGAGGGGTTCAGGCAGGATCACAATCTTGCCTAGTGAAGCCTGCTGTATGGCCAGAAGATCATCCACCACGCGGAGCGCCTGCTGAGAGCTTGCCTTGATGGATTGAAGAAACTCCCGTTCTTCCTCTGCCGGCCACTTGATATCCGTGCGGAGCAGGGTGTCGACAAAGCCTCGGATGCAGGTGAGTGGGGTCCTAAGTTCGTGTGAGACCATGGCGACAAAATCACGGCGGAGCTTATCAACTTCTTGGAGCCGCAACACCGCTTGCTGCTCCTTTTGCACTAGGATAGCGGTATGGATAAAAGCCGCTAGCTGCTGGGCGGCAGTCTCTACCACTTTTACCCTCGTACTGGCAGTGACCGCGGTGTCAAACCACAGAGCCACAACCCCCACACTGCGGTCTAGAGCCCGCACAGGGGCTACTACCATGTCACTGGTCTGCACCGTTCGGCGCATCACCCGTGCCGCCTGTATGGCCTCCAGCAGGAGAGACATTTTTTCGGGGGATAAAATCGAACCGTAGCTGATGGTCTGAAACAAATCCTCCTGTTCGGAAAAAGTGCACTCGAGTTGACAATATGTTGCCCGCACAGCCTGCATTAAGGCTTGAATTGCCACTTCCACTGTATTACGCAGGTTCTTAGAATCAGCAAAGAGCCTTGCTAGCGCCGCCAACGACGCAAGTTGTTCGTTGACCTGTTCAAGTTCGCGTGAAACATGAATGCGGTGCGGCACTTCCCGCGCCATCATCAGCCAGTTAACAAGTGCTCCGTCCTCGTTGTGCATAACCTGCCAGGTAACAAGCATGGCTAAATTGTCCCCCTGCGAATTGATATGCTCCTCCTCGCCGGAAAAAATGCGCTCCCCCTGGCCAATTTCCGTGAGCCTGGTCAATATGGTGCCTCTCTCATCCGGCCGGTACATGGGCATACACTTATGCCAAGCCTCTTGCTCCGTCCAACCATAAACCGCATGTGCGCCATCGTTCCAGGCCTCAACCAGCCCCGCCGCGTCCAAAAGAACAACCGCATCATTGCAACGGTTTGCGAGCAGCGCAAAATCGTCTCGGGCCTTGCTTCGCGCTAACTTGCGCGCCTGCCGCCACATTTTTCCACCGCCTACCTTCTCGCCTTGTTTCCTATCCACTGCGACGCTTATTGGTTGTTTATATTCGCGACTAAAAACACTGTAACCTGCAAAGCGCTAATCTTAACCCAAAATACTATTGTAGACCGACTGGGCTAGGGCTATGCTAGTAGTGCCATAGACTAAGGCTCGGCCATCAGCAAAAATAACAAACTCAAGACCCTCTGAGGTCAGTATGCGCAAGCGAAAGCGGGAACTTTCGGGATTGTAACCGCGCGCCCTTAATCGCGCTGCCAGTAGGTCTAGCGCACATTCTCCAGTGCTGCCAGACAACAACACGCTGTTTTGTCCACAGACCACAGCGGCCCCCACATGCTTCCCCTGCCCTATGAATTCATGCTGTCTCAATTGACAGGCTGGGCAATGTGGGTCTTGCTCTAGCGGTTGATTATGAAATTCCCCTTTAGCGAGCTCTAGCTGCAAGATACCAAGGAGAGGCGAGTTACCGGTTAGAAGCTTGATGACCTCTGCCACCTGCAATGCCGCCACGACCGTAGTGACCGAAGCAAGCACCCCAGTGACAGCACAACTCTCCCCCGCTCCGGCAACCGGCAACTCCGCAAAGAGGCATCTAAAACACGGGCCCTCTGGGGTAAAGACGGCGATAGCCCCCCCTGTGCCTAAGGCCCCGCCATAGACCCAAGGTATTCTTAGGGCGAGACAAGCCTCGTTCAAGGTGAAACGGGCCAAGTAGTTGTCCGTGGCATCGATGACCGCATCACTGCCTTGAAGCAGGGGCAGGGCGTTTAGACCGCTAAAGTCGGCGACGTGACCTTCGACTACTACCTCACTGTTAACTTGCCGTAGCCTCTCTTGTGCTGCTTGAGCCTTAGGTATCCGTGCCAAGACGTCGCTTTCCACAAACAGCGTTTGGCGCTGTAGGTTGCCTAGCTCCACCACATCGCGATCAATAATGCGAACTCTGCCCACTCCGGCGCGCACCAAGAGATCGGCCGCCACCGTCCCTAGGGCGCCGCAACCAAGTATCGTAACTGTAGCGGACGACAATTTCGCCTGCCCCGCTAAACCGATGAAGCCTATATTGGTTTGTCCACTGTACCTGTCCATGGGCGCTGCCTCCTGCACCAATTATTGAGAAAGACGTGAAAATACCTTATGATTAGCGCAGAGGCTTACCAAATTGCCCTGCGCCCCTGCCATACACAAGTCTGCAATTCTGCCATAGACCAAGGAGGATCTGCTGTGCAAAAGACTTTTACCTATACATTGCCCCCCCATATCTTTGAACTCGAGGTCGAGCGCTTGCGCAAAGGCTACTTCACCGATGCTTACTTTTCTAACACGGTGCGCCTCCTCGAGCACCTGGCCTGCGAAGGCTACACCTTTGCCGGTGAAACAGCACTTGTGACGGGCAACCCCTCTGCTGTTTCGACGGGCGACCTCGAGGTCGAGATGCAGTTCTTCCCCCGTCGCCAACCTTTCGCGGTAGTGGCCGGGGTGGAGGAGAGCTTGGCCATACTTAGGGAATGTGCGGGATACTTCTCGCCACAAGGTGATTTTGTCAGCACCTACTCTAGCCTCGAGATTGAGGCAGTACCAGATGGTACCATCACGCCATACCATGGCGACTCACGCGATGTTAGGCCGGTACTTAAGGTGCGGGGTCGCTACCGCGACTTTGCCAAGCTCGAGACACCGATACTCGGCGTTCTCACAGAAAGTTCGCGCGTAGCCACTAATGTCTACAATACTTTGGTCGCCGCTAAGGGCAAGGATATCTACTTCTTCCCGGCTCGTTTTGCCCACTACAAAGTACAAAAACTACATGGTTATGCCTACAGCATCGCGGTAGCGGCATACAACGAGCACCATGGCGCAAAAAGTCGCGTCTTTGTCTCTACAGATGCGCAAGGCGCATTTACAGGGAACCATGGGGGCGGCACCATCAGCCATGCCACTATTGCCTGTTTCCTAGGTGACACCCGTGAAACCATGCTGCAATTTTGTCGCACCATGCCTCCTGCCATACCCCGCATCGCCCTCATTGATTTTCACAATGACTGTGTGGCCGAGGCTAAAAAAGTAATGCAGGCCATGTTCGCCAAATATTGGGAGCATTATAGCTTGGGCGATATGGCGACTGCCACGCGCTATGTACTTTATGGCGTCCGCCCCGACACAGCTGGCAATATGCGCGATGTTTCTGTACCGCCGCTAGGGGATAGCGAGCTTGACTGCGGCGTTAACCCCCGCCTCGTGCACAACATACGCCTCGGCATGGACTCGGCCTACTTAGAGTGGGGTTTACGGCCTGAGGCAGAGCCCGTTGCGGCCAAGTGGTGCCGAGATGTAAAAATAGTAGTCACAGGAGGCTTTGACATCGCGCGTATCAATTCCTTTGAGTCCCTCGGGGTGCCAGTAGACATTTACGGTGTTGGCTCTTCTCTGCTCGAGAACACCAAGGGCAGAAGCACCGACTTCACCGGGGATATTGTGCGCGTTAAAATCGCCAACCGCTGGGAGACATTAGCCAAACTCGGCCGAGGCCCCAACGACAATAGCGAACTCCTGCTAGTTAAGGACTAGTTGTTGGAAACAACAGGTATTTCTGCGGCTGGTGCTGCCTGTTCTTTAGGGTAGGAGACGACAGAGGGAACGAGAAAACCCAGCAAACCACCCACCATGCAGAGAACTCCTGCGCTAGCAATCATCGCGACCGGCCCGACAATACCTACCACCGGTCCGGCGAGGGCTTGGCCAATGGGGCGCAACCCGCTAGAGATCGTTTCGCGAGCGGTAAAGGCACGGCCGCGCAATTCCGGGGGCACTTCACGCTGCCAGATATTGCGCGAGGCCATGTTGGCAATGACAAGTACAAAACCAACGAGGGCTCCGCCGATGAGCAGCCATCCCTGATGAGGGGCCAGGGCCACCACCAAAGTAAATGCACCTAAGGCTACGGCCGAAATAATTAGCGCCAACCCGCTTTTCTTGATGAGGTAGGGCGCACTGGTTAAGAGCAAGGAAGCGGCGAGCACGCCCGCCGACTGAAAACTGCCGAAGAGCCCCATGAGAGCAGGCCCGCCCGCCAATACTTGGAATATGAGGAGCGGCAAGGAAACGCTAATCGGAGCCAAGACCAAGTTTATCAAAGCCCCATACATAAGCATGGGCATTAGTACCGGGTGGCGAAAAATGAACCCCAGCCCGCCTTTAAAGTCATGCTTAAAACTATGAGCGCCGCTTTCAATCTTAGGCGAAGCAAACCTGATCACGACGAGCGAGAGCGCTGCCACGAAGTAAGATAGCGAATTAGCCACAATGGCTGCCCCGACGCCAGCGAAAGCAATCAATACTCCGCTTAATGCGGGAGCCACGAGCCTGATAATGCTGCCAGCTGTCTCCATAAGGGAATTAGCGCGTACCAGTTCGCTCTGGTCGACCACGACCGGGATCGAAGCTTCGTAGGCCGGACCATCTAGGTTGGACACTATGCCCATTAAGACGGCAGCAACAAGGATGATAGGCAAGGAGAAGATGCCTTGCCAGTAAAGAAAGGCCATCGCAGCTGTAATCAACCCGTTCAGAGAATGCGCGGCGAGCATCATAAGGCGTCTGTCGCCACGATCAATGTAAACACCAACGAAAGGCCCGAGTATGAGCATGGGTAGCGAGGTGGCCAGTGCCACAAAAGACACAGCCACGGCACTCTCGGTGACACTGACGACCCACCACATCAGAGCTAGGTTGAAGAGAGTGTCGCCTAGTAGGGAGACAACTTGTCCACCCCAGAGAATGAGAAAAGTCTTATTGCGCAACACAGGCAGAGCAGTCTGTCCATTCATTAACAAAAATCCTCCTTTTCATACGACGGAAAATTTAACTGGCAATCGAGCTAGACTTGTCCATTAATTTCGCCCTTTGCCTGGCGTCTACCTGCTAGGAGGCGAGCAATTGGTCAAATAATGCAGGAATTGCGTGATGGGTGACTATTCATGCCATTGGCAGAAGCGCTGCCAAGGAGAGTGGCTCTTGGCTGCGTTCTTGGGCTGGCATTGACTGCCTGCCCTTCATTCGATACCATACTGGTAAGAATCACGCTACTAGTCAGCACAGCATGGAGGCGAGAGTTATGCTATTTGCCATAGATGTAGGAAACACCAACATTGTGCTGGGGATGTACAGGGAAGGTCAGTGGGCGAAAACCTGGCGCATTTCCACCGATCAGAAGCGCACCGTCGACGAGTATTACGCCATCATCTCCTCCCTAGTCCGTGACAACCATTTCACACCACAGGAGGTAGAAGGCGTGGTAGTGACTAATGTCGTGCCACCCATTCAAGGGACCATCGAGGCTGTGGCAGTACGACTTTTTGGGCGAGAACCGTTAGTTGTAGGCGCAGGGGTGCGTACAGGCATGAAAATTCGCACCGACAACCCGCGCGAAGTGGGCTCAGATCGCATTGTCAACGCCGTGGCCGCTCTACACCTCTACGGTGCGCCCGCCATTATCGTGGATTTTGGCACAGCTACCACCTTTGATGTACTTTCCCCACAAGGGGATTATCTCGGTGGCGCCATCGCCCCGGGCATCGTTATATCCGCCGAGGCGCTGTTTTTGCGAGCCTCGAAGCTCAGTCGCGTAGAACTCGAACGGCCCAAACATGCCATCGGCAAGAACACGGTCGACAGCATGCAGTCGGGTCTGATTTTCGGCTATGCGGGGCTGGTGGAGGGCATGGTCGCACGCCTACAGCGCGAGCTCGGTTCCCCATGCAAGGTCATCGCCACCGGTGGACTAGCTAGGGTCATCGCCCAAGAGACCGCGGTGTTCGACGCCATCAACGACAATCTCACGCTCGAAGGCTTGCGCCTTATTTTTGAGCTGAACAAGTAGGTGCAGAATATGGATAAGAAGATAGTAGTTCTCGGTATTACCGGCAGCATCGCCGCCTACAAGGCAGCCGACTTAGCCAGCAGGTTGGTGAAAGCAGGTTACGAGGTGGACGTGGTGATGACCAAGGCCGCGCAGGAATTTATCAACCCCCTCACCTTGCAGGCTATTACCCATCGCCCCGTTGTGACGGAAATGTTCACCCTGCACAGCGAAATGGCGGTAGAGCACATTGCCCTAGCGGAAAGGGCCGCGGTACTCCTTATTGCCCCTGCTACCGCTAATATCATCGCCAAACTAGCCCATGGTTTTACGGACGACATGTTGTCCTGCACCGCTCTCGCCACCCGCGCCCCCATCGTCATTGCCCCCGCTATGAACAACTTTATGTACGAAAATCCCATAACCCAAGAAAACATCGCCAGCCTCTCTGCCCGCGGCGTGCTCTTTGTCGGCCCAGGGGAGGGTCGCCTCGCCTGCGGTACAACTGGCCCTGGGCGATTAACAGAGCTAGACGAAGTTATGGCGGCCGTCGAAAAGTTACTCTGCCCACGGCAAGACTTCTTGGGGCGAAGAATAGTCGTCACCGCCGGTGGCACCGAGGAGCCCATAGACCCGGTACGCTTTATCACTAACCGTTCCTCAGGCAAGATGGGTTATGCCTTGGCCCGCGCTGCGGCAGAGAGAGGGGCGCAGGTAGACCTCGTATCGGCGCCCACGCATTTGGCCGCGCCGCGCGGGGTCAACCTAGTGAAAGTACGGACGGCGAGGGAAATGCTTGCAGCTGTAAATCTGCACACTCAGCACTGTGACGCGCTTATTATGGCGGCGGCGGTGGCCGATTATTCCGTTAAGGACCCTGCAAAACTTAAAATCAAGAAAGATGGCGCGCACCTCGTGCTCGAGCTAGAACGCACCGCCGACATCTTGGCTACGGTTAGTGGTTCGTTTTTGAAGATCGGCTTCGCGGCTGAAAGCCACGACCTGCTAAAGAACGCGCGAGAGAAGCTCCTGCGCAAGCAATTAGATTTAATAGTGGCCAATGACATTACCTCCCCCCACAGCGGTTTTGATGTTGACACTAATGAAGTTACTTTGCTCTATCCGAACAGAGACAGCGAAAAGCTGCCCCTGATGACAAAAGAGAAATTAGCGCATATAATACTTGATAGAATCAGTCTCTTGAGATAGGTAGTGCCAGCGCTTGGATCCTTGGTGACCGAGACGCAATAGTCAGGGCTTCTGCTAGGCAGCCTAGGCCATTGCATTTGGGACTAGGCTGTTTTCGCGCTGCAAAAGGGGTGAGTTTGCTGAAATCCATAGGCATAATAGGCATGGGCAGAGTTGGGGCCGCCTTGGCTTACGCGCTAGCGCTGCAAGGGTTGCCACTTACCGCCCTTTCCAGTCGCGACTTGAGCAAAGCCGAACTATTGGCCAAGACCATAGGCCAGCACACCGCTATAAACCCCCAAGCTGTAGCCATAGTGGACATCGCCCGCCACGCAGACATCATCTTTATCGCCACCCCCGATGACGCCATAGCGGCCACTTGCGCTAAAGTCACTTGGGATGCCGGCAAAACAGCCCTGCATTTGAGCGGCGCGCAAACACTCGCCGTGCTAGAGTTCGCCAGTCAATCTGGTGCTAGACTTGGCTCTTTCCACCCACTAAATTCTTTCACTCCAAGTGACCTCTGCTCTCCTCACGCGCTCTACGAAAAAACTCTCGTGCTAAGGGCCTCGTACGTCGGTCTGACCGCCCCTGATGAGGAGTGCTTAGGGCTTTTGCAGAATTTAGCTCAGGCCGTGGGTGCTGGACATTTTCTCATCGCCGAGGAAAACCGGGCCCTGTATCATTTGGCCGCCGTTTTCGCGGCAAACTTCCTCACCACCCTAGTAGCAACATCAGTGCATCTTTGGGAAAAAATGGGATATGACGCTCCAGACGCCCTCACGTATATCGCTCCCCTCGTTCGTTCGGCCAGCAACAACACCCTTGCGCTAGGCCCCCCGGCTGCTTTAACGGGACCTATCGCGCGGGGCGATAGCGGCACGGTAGAAAAACATCTGGCGGCCCTCACTACGCTCGCCACGGGAACACAAATGGCCCATCTCTACCGCAGCCTAGCCTTAGCCACTTTGCCGCTCGCCCTGGCCAAGGGCAGCATTGATGAAGTGCGCCACCAACAAATGAAGACATTACTGCAAATGGAGGAATACCAATGCGTACCATGATGAAATCCAAAATCCACCGCGCCACCGTCACCGATGCTAACCTCAATTATGAAGGCAGCATCACCATCGACAGCAACTTACTAGACCTAGCCGACATACTACCCTACGAGAAAGTACAGGTAGTCAATGTCAATTCCGGAGCGCGCTTTGAAACCTACGCCATAGTCGGCGAGCCTGGTTCAGGCACAATCTGCCTAAATGGGGCGGCAGCGCGCTTGGTACAGCCGGGGGACCTAGTCATCATCATCACCTACAACATGGTAGACAATGTCGCGGCACGTTCGCTCATTCCGCGAGTCGTCCATGTTGATGCCAAGAACCACCCTGTAAAGGGCGTTCCCGAGAAAAGATAGGAGGTGTCCGTGGTGCGAGTATCGATTCATGATTTGCGCAAGATGAAGTTAGCGGGTGAGAAGATCTTGGCCTTGACGGCTTATGATTACCCCACGGCCAAGATCGTCGACCGAGAAAACATCCCCGTATTGTTAGTCGGGGACAGTCTAGGCATGGTGGCGCTCGGGCACCAATCTACCATTCCTGTCACCCTTGCGGTCATGATTCACCATTGCCAAGCGGTCGCGCGTGCGGCGACAAAAGCCCTTATTGTGGGGGACATGCCTTTCGGAACTTACCATACCAAGCCAGAAGACGCCTTGCAAAACGCGATTCGCCTCGTGCAAGAGGGCGGAGCGACTGCCGTTAAGCTAGAAGGCGGCAACGTGATCCGCGACACAGTCTTGCGCATTGTTTCCTCTGGCATACCTGTTATGGGGCACATTGGACTTACGCCACAATATGTGCACCAGCTAGGTGGCTACAAAGTGCAGGGCAAGACACGTGACGCTGCCGAACAATTGCTACAAGACGCCTTAGCCCTCGAGGAGGCAGGCGCCTTTGCCGTAGTTCTCGAATGCATTCCCGCGGCTTTAGCACAGAAGGTGACTGCGAAACTGTCAATTCCGACCATTGGTATCGGCGCAGGCCCTCATTGCGATGGCCAAATTCAGGTGCTGAGCGATATCTTAGGTCTAAGCGACTATGTGCCCAAGCATGCCAAGCAGTTTGTCAACCTGCCTGAACTCATGCAGCAGGCCATTAGGCTCTATCGAGAAGAAGTAAAACAGGGCACCTTTCCGCCCCTTACCTAGACTTAGGAGGACGACATGCACATTATAAGAACCATTTCTGAAATGCTGAGCACGCGGCGAGCGCTAGAAGGCCAAACCATTGGCTTTGTGCCCACCATGGGCTACCTCCATGAGGGACACTTGAGCTTAGTGGATAGGGCCAGGAAAGAGAATGGCTGCGTTGTGGTCAGCATCTTTGTCAACCCCACGCAATTTGGGCCAAGCGAAGACTTAGCCAAGTACCCGCGCGATATTCGCCGTGATCTAATGCTACTTAATGATCGCAAGGTGGACTATGTCTTTCTTCCCGAGGCCCAAGATATGTACCCTGGGGGCAAAATGGAAACAACCCTGCAAGTAAGCACGGTCACAGAAATGCTTGAAGGGGAGCTAAGGCCAGGACATTTTGCCGGGGTAGCGACAATTGTCGCCAAACTCTTTCATCTAGTCAAACCAACGCACGCCTATTTTGGCCGCAAAGACGCGCAACAGCTAACCGTCATTAACAAGATGGTACAAGACTTGAATTTTGAGACGACAGTAGTACCCTGCCCGACCCTGCGCGAGCCTGATGGACTAGCCATGAGTAGCCGCAATGTGTACCTCTCGGCCTCCGAAAGGCAGACCGCACTCTTTATTTCCCGCGGCCTGCACGCCGCTCACGCCCTGTGGCAGAGAGGCATAAGCGACAGAGATACTCTGCTCCAAGCTGTGCGCCAAGAGATGGCCCAAGGGGACTTTGCCGCCATCGATTACATCGAGTTAGTTGACAGCGCGACCTTTGCTACGGAGACACAAGCTCGCGTCGGCTCCTTAATTGTCGTGGCGGCTAAAGTCGGGCCGACTCGCCTTATTGATAATATCTGGCTAGATTAGCACTACGGCCGTACCATAGGCCAGAACTTCCACTTGTGAGTCCCTTCCAACTGACGAATACCTGATGCCCACAACAGCGTTGGCGCCTTGCGCCAACGCTTTGTTTTTCATCTGCTCTAGGGCTAGGCTACAGGCGCTGTCGAGAGTCTGTTCAGAGGCGGCACCTTGTACCAAGCCCAGCACTTCGACAATCTCCCGATCAACCACCGCATTCGTGGTAAATAGCAGCAGTTCTTTGTTTCTCATGTATCACGCCTTCTCCCTAGCAAAATTGCTTTCCTAAAAAAAGCAGTTCTCCCCCGGCTGCCAAATCTCCTGCCATAAATTCGCCCTCTGCGAACATGGCAGCAGGAACATGTCTGTAGTTATCGAACTACCTAGACAGCGACAGAATTTTACACCAAGGGGGCTGCTGCCGAGTGATTGCCAAGGATTTGATTTTTCGCGAACCTCTCTGTCTCAGCGAACATAAGACATTGCTCGACGCTAGACTGGCCTTTGAGCAACACGATGTGGATGTGCTAGCCGTACTCCGTACGGATGGTGCGCCCCAGGGGGTTCTCTCTCGCCGCAGGCTGCATGATCTGCTGCGCCGAGGCAGCTCTCTCGCTACCCCTCTCCCCCAGTTGGTGGGGGAGGAATTCGTCTGTATTCGTGATACGAGCGACGTGCGAGCGGTCTTTGACAAAGATGTTCTCGCCGCTTTGGTGGTCAGTCCTGAGCAGAAGGTCAAGGCCATCGTCACTAAACAGGATTTATTGCGTGCTTATTACGACAAACTCGAAGTCACTAACACCAACTTACATGCCATTCTCGGGGCGGTGAACGCCGCCTTGATCGCTATTGATAAAGAAGGCAAGATCACCTATGCCAATGGGTACGCCAATGAGCTTTTCGAAGTGCCAGGCCACTCCTTAGCGGGAACAAAGATAGAATTGTTTCTTCCAGAGGCTAGCCTGCGAGAAGTTTCACTAGCCTTCAATGTGCAGACTAGCTTTAAGGCGGTCATAAGAGGCAAGCATTATTCCATTAACGCCGTGCCAATTAGGGGCAAGACTAGCCCGGCGGGGGCCGTGATAGTGCTCGAAGACGATTCCCGCGAAGAACTGCTAAGGTCACAGCTAGTGCAAGAGAAGAATCACAGCGAAATCCTCCAGACCATTCTAGATATCGCTTATGATGGCATCGTCGTGGTCGACGCTCAGGGCATCATCACCATGATGAGCCGCGCCTATCTTAGCTTTCTCAATTTGACCCACGAGCAAGTAATTGGCCGCCATGTTACTGATGTCATCGAAAACACCCGCATGCATATCGTCATCGAGACGGGAATACCCGAAGTGGCAGAGATTCAGCGCATTAAAGGTAACTACATGGTAGCCACCCGCATCCCCATCTTTAGGGGGGGCAAAATAATTGGCGCCATCGGAAAAGTGCTGTTTCGTAACATCGACGACCTAGCTTCTCTCTACCAAAAAATCGGCAAAATGGAGGAACAGCTGCAAGTCTACAAGGGTCAGCTCAGCTTGAGCAACAGAGCGCGCTATTCTTTTGCCGACATTGTGGGCCGCAGTGAGGCCATACTTTTGGCCAAGCGCCAGGCAGCCAAGGCTGCGGCTTCGGATACTACTGTCTTGCTCCTCGGGGAGAGCGGCGTGGGCAAGGAAATTTTTGCCCAAGCCATTCACAGCCACAGCAAACGCTCCAACCAGGCCTTTATCAAGGTCAACTGCGCTGCCATTCCGAGCGAGCTCATGGAAACCGAGTTTTTTGGTTACGAGGAGGGAACCTTCCCGGGGGCCAAAGTAGGCGGCAAAATCGGTAAATTCGAAGCAGCTGATGGCGGAACCATATTTTTGGACGAAATTGCGGACATGCCCTTGGCCATGCAGGCCAAAATACTACGTGTACTGCAGGAGCGCGAAATCGAAAAGATCGGAGCGGTGAGCCCACAAAAAGTCGATGTGCGCGTCATCGTCTCCTCCAATCAGGATTTAGAGGAGAGGGTGCGGACGGGGCGTCTGCGTCAAGATCTCTACTACCGCATTAACGCCTGGACCCTCACCATTCCCCCTTTGCGCCAACGCAAAGAAGATATCGAAGATCTTGTCGAGCACATTCTTGACAAGTACAGTCACAAGTATGGGAAGTACGTCGAAAGAGCCAGTGAAAAGGCCATGGCCCTGCTCTACAAATACTCCTGGCCGGGCAATGTGCGTGAACTGGAAAATGAGATAGCCAGAGCCATGGGGCTTCTTGACAGCGGCTGGGTAGTGCTCCCCGGGCATCTGTCCGAAAAAATCACAGGGGATGTTACTCCCTCTAGCACTAGAACCCTTGAGGAGGTGCTCTTGGCAGCGGAGAAACAGGCTATTGCTGACAGTTTAAAGATTTGCGCCCAGAATAAGTCTTGCGCAGCGAAGCACCTCGGCATTAGCAGATCCTCGCTCTATGAGAAAATGCTAAGACACGGTCTCTCTTCATAAGCCTAGGTGTCGTTAATGAATACACCGCTTACCCCGTCACGCGCCCCTCGTCCTGTTATTCGGACACTATTTTCCGAGTGCCCGGGGAAATGTATGGGCTAATGGACATATACACACTCGGCCAGCATCGTGGCGGCGAGGGAATATTCTCATTTTTTCCTTCTTGTTTTTTTTCTCCTGCCTCTTAGACTAGAGATGATGGCGTGTGGCATTTCAAAGTGAAGCCGTCAACATCTAAAGGTCTACGAAAGGGGAGAAAGCAGCAAATGCAGTCAAAAGTTATGACAGCCAAAGAAGCAGTAGCCAAAATACGTGATGGCGCGACCATTGCCTGCGGCGGATTTGTTGGCAATTGTCACCCAGAAGAATTGACTAGTGCCATTGAACAGCGTTTCATCGCGGAAAATCACCCCCAGAACATTACTCTCGTTTATGCCGCTGGGCAGGGCGACGGCAAAGAAAAAGGCATGAATCATCTCGCCCATGAAGGTCTTGTTGCCAAAGTCATCGGAGGCCATTGGGGTCTCGCTCCCAAGCTTGGCAGATTGGCCGTAGAGAACAAGATTAAGGCCTACAATTTGCCACAAGGGGTTATCTGCCATCTCTTCCGCGATATCGCCGCAGGTAAACCCGGCACCATCACCCATGTCGGTTTAAAAACATTTGTCGACCCTCGCCGCCAAGGCGGCAAGCTCAATAGCATTACGACTGAAGATGTGGTCGAACTCATTCATCTTCACGACAAAGAGTATTTATTTTACAAGGCCTTCCCAATCGACGTAGCGCTCATTCGGGGTAGCTACGCCGATGAAGATGGCAACATGACCATGCACAAAGAGGCAGTCACCCTTGAAGTTCTTTCTATTGCTCAGGCGGTACGTAATTCCGGAGGCATCGTTATCGCCCAAGTGGAGAGAGTGGTCGCTAAGGGTTCACTAGACCCGCGCCTCGTCAAAGTGCCCGGCATTTTCGTAGATGCCGTAGTAGTGGCAAAGGCCGAAAACCATATGCAAACTTTTGCCGAACAGTACAATCCTTCTTATTGTGGCGATATCAAGGTTCCTATGCAGTCCTTAAAAACTCTACCACTCGATGAACGCAAAGTCATTGCCCGCCGCGCCGCTATGGAACTTGTTCCCCAAGCCATTACTAACCTCGGCATAGGCATGCCAGAGGGCGTGGCGCTCGTGGCTAATGAAGAGGGCATCGGCCGTCACTTGCGCCTCACGATCGAAAGCGGCCCTGTCGGCGGGGTACCAGCGGGTGGGCTTAGCTTTGGCTGTGCCACCAATCCTGACGCGATAATCGACCAAGCCTATATGTTTGATTTTTATGATGGCGGCGGCCTTGACGTGGCGTTTCTCGGATTGGCCCAATGCGACACCGTAGGTAACGTCAACGTCAGTAAGTTCGGCACTCGTGTGGCGGGAGCCGGCGGCTTCGTCAATATCACGCAGAACTCCAAGAAAGTTGTTTTTTGTGGCACTTTTACGGCAGGAGATCTACAGGTGCAAGTGGCTGATGCCAAGCTGCACATTACCCAAGAAGGCCCACACCGAAAGTTCGTTCCGCAGGTGGAGCATGTGACTTTTAGTGGAGAATACGCTCAAGAACACGAGAAAATGGTCATATATGTTACGGAGAGGGCCGTCTTCCGCCTGAGCAAAGAAGGCCTCGTTCTTGAAGAGATTGCCCCTGGAGTAGACCTACAACGCGACATTCTAGACCTAATGGATTTTAAGCCTGTCATCAGCCCAAATCTTAAAGAGATGGATAGCCGTATCTTTAAGCCAGAGCTGATGGGATTAAATCTCGACTAATTTTTGGATGTATTCTACTGACGCCAACTTTCTCGGCTGGCGTCAGTGGGTGCAGAATAATAGAGGGGGGAATCACAATGTTAGGTATGTTTCTCGGTTTGGCACTTCTCATGTTCCTTGCCTACAAGGGTATGTCCATTATTTGGATTGCACCATTGTGCGCCCTAGTCGTCGCCCTAACGGGCGGGCTAGCTCTACTTCCCGCGTATACTGACACCTACATGACCGGCTTCGTAAACTTCACCCGATCATGGTTCCCAGTCTTTATGTTAGGCGCCATTTTCGGCAAGGTCATGGAAGAAACCGGCATGGCGCAATCAGTAGCCAACTGGTTCGCTAAGACCATCGGTGCAAAACAGGCACTTCTGGCCGTAGTTCTCGGTTGCGCCATGTTGACTTATGGCGGAGTAAGCTTGTTCGTCGTTGTTTTCGCCATGTATCCTTTGGCCATCGCCCTGTTCCGCGAGGCCAATATCTCGCGTAAGCTAATCCCAGGTGCTATCGCTCTGGGCTCTTTTACCTTCACTATGACCGCTTTACCCGGCACACCGCAAATTCAAAACCTCATCCCTCGGGAGCATTTCGGCACAACTGCAGCAGCGGCCCCCATGCTCGGTATTGCAGCAGCACTCGTAATGTTTATAGGTGGCATGATCTATCTAAAGTGGAAAGAAGGCAAACTCACAGCCGCAGGAGACTTGTTCACCGAACCCAAGCAGGGTGTCAAAGAAATCAATGTAAGCACATTGCCTCATCCCCTGCTCGCCTTCCTTCCTCTGTTTGCCGTGGTCGGCACGCTCAATCTCTTAAAGTGGCCAATTATTCCTGCCCTACTCTCTGGCATTCTTCTAACTATTGTGCTCAAGCCCAGCGTCATTCCTAACTTGGTTTCTGTGTTCAACGCCGGAGCCAATGGTTCGATTATCGCCATTATCAACACCAGCGCGGCTGTAGGCTTTGGCATGGTGGTTCGTGCCGTACCTGCCTTCAAACAACTTACCGAATTTGTCATGGGCATCGAAGGCAACCCCCTCGTTTCGCCTGCCGTAGCCGTTAACATTCTCGCCGGCGCCACTGGTTCGGCCTCAGGCGGCCTTGGCATAGCCCTGACGGCGCTTGGCAAGGAGTACCTCGCCATTGCCCAAGCCACGGGCATTGACCCTGCTGTATTCCACCGCATCGCGTCGCTCTCGTCGGGCGGACTTGATACTCTACCCCATAACGGCGCTGTACTTACGCTTCTTGCTGTTACTGGCCTAACTCACAAAGACTCCTATATCGATATTTTTGTCGTCTCCCTCGCACTGCCAATTGTCTCTGTTATCGTCGCGATAGCCCTAGCCAGCTTCGGCGTTGTGTAATAGAATCTAATTAGGGTTTCTTGGACAGCGAACACTTGCGGGGAGAACTAATCCCCTGCTAGTGTCTTGTATCCATATAAAGCGAAAGGGAGGAGAAACTAAATGCGTCTCAAAGACAAGGTAGCCATCATCACCGGCGGCGGTCGTGGCATCGGCGAGTTTACCGCCAAGCGTTTCAGCCAGGAGGGCGCAAAAGTAGTGGTCGTCGACCTCAATGAAGACGATGTCAACCGGGTTGTTAGCGAAATTAGCGCAGCCGGCGGGCAGGCCATCGGAGCAAAAGTCGACGTCACCAACCGGACCATGGTTGATGAAATGGTCGCAAAAACAGTTTCGACTTACGGCAAGATCGACATTTTAGTCAACAACGCCGGCATCACCGCCGACAACACCTTGCTCAAAATGACCGAAGCCGAATGGGATCGCGTGCTAAACGTTAACCTCAAGGGAGTGTTTAATTGTGGTCAGGCGGCCGCCGCTGTGATGGTCGAAAAGGGCAATGGTGGAGTCATTCTCAATGCTTCGTCCGTAGTAGGCATCTATGGCAATTTTGGGCAAACCAACTATGCCGCCACTAAGTGGGGTGTCATTGGCATGACTAAGTCTTGGGCCAAAGAACTCGGACGCAAAGGCATCCGCGTCAACGCCGTCGCGCCTGGGTTCATCATCACCCCCATGACCGAGAAGATGCCCGAGAAAGTGCTTGAAATGATGAAGGACAAATCGCCTCTCAAGTCCTTGGGCTATGCAGATGACATCGCCAATGCTTACTTGTACTTGGCCTCTGACGAAGCACGTTTCGTCACGGGGACAGTGCTCAGTGTTGACGGAGGCTTGGTCCTCTAATTTTCCACACCCACACAACTAAGATAGGAGGGAGAATCTTATGTCTAAAGTGTACCTAGTCGCTGCCAAGCGCACGGCAATTGGTTCCTTTGCCGGAGCACTGTCCACCGTGCATCCTGCGGATCTCGGCGCCGGCGTGATTAAATGCCTGCTCGAGACTACGGGCCTACCACCTGATGCTGTGGATGAAGTAATCGTTGGCAACATGTTGCCGGCTGGTCAGGGGCAGGGTCTCGGCCGTCAAGTTTCTATTAAGGCGGGCGTACCCGTTACGACCCCGGCTTACTCGCTAAACATGGCCTGCGGCTCAGGCATGAAGGCGATGCTCAATGCCTATGCTAATATTGCCTTGGGGCTACACAATGTGGTTATCGGCGGAGGCGTGGAGAGCATGTCTTTGTCGCCCTACCTGCTCCCTAACGCCCGCACCGGCTACCGCATGGGCCATGTTCAGGCGGTCGACCATATGATTCATGACTCCCTAACCGACGCCTTCCATAATGTCCACATGGGCATTACGGCCGAAAACATCGCAGAAAAGTACGGTATCACCAGGCAAGAACAGGATACTTTCGCCGTGGCCTCGCAGAAGAAGGCTATCGCCGCCATTGATGCCGGTCGCTTTAAGGACGAGATCTGCCCCGTAGAGGTAAAGACGCGCAAAGAGACGATAACCGTCCTGCAAGATGAGTACCCCAACCGCGGAGCCTCACTAGAGAAGATGGCCACGCTCAAGCCGGCCTTTAAAAAGGATGGCACTATTACAGCCGCCAACGCTTCGGGTATTAACGATGGCGCATCTTTCTATGTGCTGGCCTCGGAGCAGGCTCTTAAGACCTACAATCTGACCCCCCTCGCAGAAGTAGTAGGCATCGGCCAAGGCGGAGTTGATCCTCTTGTCATGGGTCTAGGGCCCATTCCCGCGGTCGCAGCTGCGCTGAAATTCGCAGGGCTCAAGCTCACCGACATGGATCTTGTCGAACTAAACGAGGCTTTCGCTGCGCAGTCCCTCGGCGTAGTCAGAGGCTTAGCTGAAGAACATGGCGTGAGCGAGGAGTGGATATTGGAGCGCTGCAATGTCAACGGTGGCGCTATCGCCCTCGGCCACCCCGTGGGTGGGTCTGGCGCACGCATCATCACCACGCTCATCTACGAAATGAAAAAGCGTAGCTCCGTCTACGGCCTTGCCTCCCTCTGCATCGGCGGCGGCATGGGTACGGCGATTGTCCTAAAGTCAATCTAGTCCCACCACCACAAAGAGGCCTTAAGCCGCCTGTGGCGAACTTTAGGCCTCTTTTTCTTGTGCCATACCTTTCTTCGGCAAAGGCCCCCGGGGTGCAGTCTGGGTTTGCCTTTTAGACACTTTGTGTTAGAGTTAGATCAGGCTAAACTTAAAGTACATTTCTACGAAAGGGGTGCCCCAATTTGTCGATTACGAACTTTATCGATCATCATTTTCGCCATTTTAACGCCGCCGCCCTTAAGGACGCGGCCGTCGGGTACAAAGAGCATCTGAATCGAGGCGGAAAGATGCTCGTTACCTTGGCTGGGGCCATGAGTACCGCCGAGATTGGGCTCTCTTTGGCCGAGATGATTCGCCAAGGAAAAGTGCATGCCATTAGCTGTACCGGGGCAAACTTAGAAGAGGATGTCTTCAACCTTGTGGCACATGACCACTATGTCCGCATCCCCAACTACCGCGACCTGACCCCTCAGGACGAAGTAGCCCTGCTTGATAGGCACTTAAACAGGGTAACCGACACCTGTATCCCCGAAGAAGAGGCTATTCGCCGCATTGAGAAAGTGATCCTTATGGAGTGGCAAGAGGCCGATCGCGCGGGTTTATCCTACTTTCCCCATGAATTCATGTACCGCATTTTGCTTGGCGGCAAGCTTGCCCCATACTACCAAATTGATGTAGCTGACTCTTGGCTAATGGCGGCGGCAGAAATGAACTTGCCCATGATTGTCCCTGGTTGGGAGGATTCCACCCTGGGCAATATCTATACGGCACATGTCATCAAGGGCGATGTCGCCAATGTGCATACTGTGAAAACAGGCATTCAATATATGCAGTTCTTTGCGGAATGGTATGTAGCGCAGTCAAAAGAAACGCCACTTGGGTTTTTCCAGATTGGCGGGGGTATTGCCGGCGATTTCCCCATTTGCGTAGTGCCGATGCTGGCGCAGGATTTAGCATATGAGGATGTTCCCTTGTGGGAGTACTTCTGCCAGATTAGTGATTCTACGACTTCCTATGGCTCGTATTCCGGCGCAGTGCCCAATGAGAAAATTACTTGGGGGAAACTAGGTCTTAGTACACCTAAGTTTATGATCGAGTCTGACGCCTCAATTGTCGCCCCCCTCATCTTTGGCTACGTATTGGGTTGGTAGCGGCGCGATAATACATAAAAATAAGACCAGGGGTATAGCCCCCGGTCTTATTTTTTCGCAGCTACTAGGCAGCCTTCTTGTGAGTCGGCGGCTGGAGAGGCACATGTTTGTAAAAGAGAAACGCTCCGAGACAAAGGGCGGCTCCCACCAAACCAACAGGATACGAAATGGAGGTTGCCAATTGCAGGCCCTCGGGCGCTTGCAGAATATAAGTGAAGGTCACTGCTGCCATAAAGGTCGCCGGAATAGTGGCCACCCAGTGCAGCTTGCCGTTGACCTTAAGATAGACCGCAGCTGCCCAGAGCATGATCATGGCCAAGGTCTGATTAGACCAAGCAAAGTAACGCCAGATAATGGCAAAGTCGATTTGCGAGAGATAGACACCGATGGCAAAGAGCGGAATGGCGATAATCAGACGGTTCTTGACGTCGAGTTGCTTAAATCCAAGAGCGTCAGCAATAGTGAGGCGAGCACTGCGGAAGGCTGTGTCGCCCGAGGTGATGGGGCAGACCACGACGCCGAGAATGGCCAGTACGCCGCCGATGGCACCGAGCCAGGTCATCGAAATGTCATGCACCACCCTACCCGCGGCACCATCCGCGAGAGCGGCGGCCAGTCCAGGCGAACCGCCGTAGAAGGTCATAGCCGCTGTTGCCCAAATGAGCGCTACAGCGCCTTCGGCAATCATGGAACCATAGAAGACGCGGCGTCCATGTTTTTCCGTGGTCAGACAGCGCGCCATCATGGGCGACTGCGTAGCGTGGAAGCCAGAGATCGCGCCGCAGGCGATAGTGATAAACACCAAGGGCCAAACAGGCAAGTTGCGGGGATGGAGATTAGCGAGCGTCAATTCCGGCACTGGCATACCGGAGAAAATGATGCCGCCGCCGATACCAATAGCCATGATTAAGAGTACAGCCCCGAAGAGAGGATAAATCTTGGCAATAAGTTTATCAATAGGAAGAATAGTCGCCAGGAAGTAGTAAAGTACAATGATAATGAGCCAGGTATTTAGGGGAACTGCTCCGTCCGTGAGGGCAACTAAGAGTCGCGCTGGACCAGTCATAAAGACTACACCGACTAGTAGCAGCAAAAGAACGGAAAATACGCGCATCACTTGCCTCATGTTATTGCCAAGGTAGATGCCCACGATTTCTGAAACGGAGGCACCGTTATGGCGGAGCGAAATCATGCCGCCCAAGAAGTCATGCACCGCTCCGGCAAAGATACAGCCAAAGACAATCCACAAGAGGGCGACGGGGCCCCACAAGGCGCCAGCAATGGCTCCGAAAATCGGCCCTAGGCCAGCGATGTTTAGAAACTGAATGAGGAAGACGCGCCACCAACTGAGGGGGACATAGTCCACGCCGTCTGGATTGGCGCAGGCAGGAGTTGGGCGCTCTTCATCGATGCCGAAAATCTTCTCGACAATTTTGCCATAAATGAAGTACCCGCCGACTAGTAGTGCTAAGGCTCCTAGAAAAGTAAACAGAATAATCCCTCCATTCCTACATAGTATTTTGATTGTACTTGGAGAGGAACAGAAATGTGCCACTTATTGCTTAAGTGGCACAAATGTCCTTCTGAACAGTCATATTTCCGGTTTGAATGGCTAGAGGCCCACTCGCAGACGAAAGGCCTTGGCTTGCTTGCGGCTAACCGGCACCTCTGAAACAAAGTCCTCCACTTTAAGAACGTAGCTCCCACTAAACCAAGGTGAAATCTCCCGTATCTTGCCAAGATTGACAAGGTAGCCGCGATGGACGCGAAAAAAATTGTGCCTCTCTAAACGCTCCTCAAGTTCCTGCAGCGACAGATCAGAGCGGTGAATTGCTCCCTTGCTTGCTACCAGCACGTCCCGCCCGTCAGTGTAGGCTACCGAGATGTCTTCATAGGGGACTAACAGCATCCTATCCGCTGCCCTTAGTGGTAGACGCTCTAGGGCCGCACGTGGTTTCGCCTCGCGTTTTCTCTCCACGGAAAGGCGTGCCTTATGGGCGGCTTGCAGAACGCGTGGTGGATGGTAGGGCTTCAAAATATAGTCTAGCGCACACAGTTCAAAGGCCTGTGCGGCATAATGGTGGTAGGCTGTAGCAAATACTACCTCTGGAGGGTCCTCTAGCCGAGCAATCTCCCCGCATAAGTCTACCCCACTCTGCTTCGGCATCTCGATATCTAAAAAAATAAGGTCAGGGTGATAGGCCACAATGGCTGCTAACCCCTCGGAAGCGTTCTCGGCCTCGCCAACTACTGTCAGCCATGGCAATGTGCTGAGCAAGAATCGTAACTCCTGGCGTGCCGGCTCTTCGTCGTCAATGATCAGTGCTCTTACCTTCACGAAGCCACCCCCCGCGGGATACGCACTGTACAGACTGTGCCTTCGCCAAGCTTAGAAGAAACCGACAAGCCGAACTCCGCACCATAAAGACTGCGCAGTCTTTCTTCAACATTCTTAAGACCAATACCGTTTCCGCTCGCGGAAACATTGTTAACGGCAAAACCAACCCCTGAGTCGCTTATCGTGACAATATGCGAAATTGCATCGCTCGTGGCGACAATAGAGAGCTTGCCTCCAGCGGTGTTAGGCTGAATGCCATGCCGCACGGCATTTTCAACTAAGGGCTGCAGAATCAAGGGAGGAAGGGAGAAATCTTCCGAATGTAGGTCATAATGCACTTCTAATTTATGGCCGAAGCGGGCCTTCTCAATCTCTAAGTAGGCTTCGACATGGTGCAACTCCTTGCTAAGCGACACCATATCAGGATTGTGAATGAAACCAATGCGCATAAAGTCCGCTAGGTGCAGCAATAAACGGCGTGCTGTCTCGGGCTGGGTGCGGCAAAATGAGACTACAGTATTAAGCGCGTTAAAGAGAAAGTGGGGGTTGATCTGTGCTTGCAGCGCACGCAGTTCGGCCTTGGCTAAGAGCTTTTCTTGCAAATCTTTATCCGCCAGTTCTAGCTGTGCCGAAAACAGGCTCGCCAATCCTTCAGCTAGGCGCCTTTCCACCGCGGTAATGGAATGACTTTTGGCGCGGTATAGCTTAAGCGCCCCCATTACCCCTTCCCCGGCATAGAGGGGAACGATGATGGCCGACTGGAGAGGACAGCCCTGATAACTACAGCCAATCTCCCGCGCTGACTGCGCTTCACGGGGGCCACCTGTGGCCAGGACAGACATGGTCAAGCGGGTCTGAATATCTGCCCCTGGCAAGTGATGCTCGGCTCCCCTGCCCACGTGCGCTAGTATGCGATCCCCGCGCGTCATCGCCACCGCGTCAACTTGCGCTTCCGCATATATTATGGCGCAAGCCTGCTGTGCTGTGCCCTCATTGTAACCTTGTCTAAGGATGGGCAATGTCTTCTGGGCAATTTTTAAGGCCAACTCCGACTGATAAGCTGCCTCTTGCTCACGACTTTTGTAGATGGTGTTATGAATCAAGACAAAAATGACAACCCCACAGGCATTGATCAAGATCATAGGGAGTCCTATCTTTTCTACCAGGGAAACTGCCGCCACAAAGGGGCGCGCCAACAAGAGAATAATAGACATCTGCAGAACCTCAGCTAGCGCGGTGGCCCAAAAACCCACCACCCAGCGCCGACGTGAACGCAAAAATGTCGGACGCAATACCGCGCCTACCACGCCACCGAGGGCCGTGGACACGCCGCAGGCCAAGGCCACAAAGCCACCGATGTCAATGAGGAAGCGATGTCCACCAGCGATGATTCCCGCCCCTATACCTACCGCCGGCCCCCCCAGGAGACCTGCCGCGACCACGGCCACAGCGCGAGAGTTGGCGATGGCCCCATCAACAGGAAAGCCATGATAAGTGCCGAGTATACCGAAAAGACCAAAGACTAGGGCCAAGAACGCCTTGCCCCAGCGACTTTGTGAATCCCCATACATAGTCTTTTGAAACGGCGCAGTGTTTGACAAGAGAAAAGCAATCACACACATCAAAGAAAGACTATTTATAAGACCCAAAATGACCCGCGCATGTACATCCGTCATCAAAACACCCCCTGCAGCTCTAGTATACAGCAAGGGACGACAAACATAATAGCAATACATTACTAGAGGTTGGAGGTTGGAAGTTAGAGGTTAGACACAACAAAATTGCTTCAGCTCTATTGTATATTTATGATGATAGTTGTACCATTAAATCAGGAGGTGGAGTAAAATGACAAACACTAAGTGCGCAATCGTTAAGTGTGTGGGCTGTGGGGCCGTAAAAGAAATGGATGCTGGCTTCGCTTCAAGCATAGCACCCTCGCCAGAGATAAGCACGGAGTTTTTCGCGCTCGATCAGGCTCGGTCTATGGCACTCACGGTTGATAACCACGAGGAGTGCGAGCCAGCAGTAGAGAAACCCCCCACTAGCGAGCATACACATGCCTTTGGTGCTGATGAGTGCCCAGAGTGCCATGGCACACAGTGGTATCGTATCGGCGACGAAACAAATGTTTTTGAGCGCCCTCGCAAATAGTAATGACTCACTGCCAATCCACCCCGAGAAATGCTCCCTATAGCGAAGCAATTCTCGGGGTGTTTTCTATGCCGAAACTTACCCATTAGCGGTCGGTCAGCCCTGCACAGAGAGCAAGTCGCGCCCCCGGGGGGTTGCGGGGAGTTAGTGAGGCGAAAGCACTCGCTAGTAAGCGCGGCACCATCCTGCTCGAGCCTCGTTAGCAGCAATATATTGCTCGCCAAGTGAGACAGTCGCTCGGTCTCTTCCACGATTATACCGGCATACTCTTTCTTCGTTTCATCTGTTTCTGATTCTCGTAAAAGCTGGGCGTAGCCTCGTATGGATGTCAGCGGCGTTTTAAATTCATGACTCTGCAGCTCCTTGGCCATGGCCTAGCCCGCGGACAGTGACGATTTCAAACTCGCGGCAGTCTGCGAACTTCTCCCGCAGGCGCTTAATGTGAACACCCTAAACAATAGTAGGGGTAACCGGGAAACACACGCTAAATCGCGTTGTACCTGCACTGCTGGCAAAGCTAATCGTGGCATGGTGCGTCTTAGCGATGGCATAGCAGACGGCTAGCCCCATGCCGGTTCCATACTTCTTGGTAGTGAAAAAGGGCGTGCCAATCTGTTCAACCTGTTCATCACTTATGCCAGCGCCATTGTTCGTAACGGTCAAAGTCACTGTGTCCCCCTGGCATGACGTACTTATAACCACGGTTCCTCCCTGAAGAGAGGCCTCCAGCCCATTGCGCACGAGATTAACCACTAGAGCCCGTATTTCCACTTCGTTCAGGGTTAGCTCCGGTATCTCACCCAATACTAGCTGTACACACTTGTTCTCTAATTCTGCGTCCGCCTGCATCCCTGGCCATAGGGCCAGCAGGATATCATTTAGCTGGTGCGAAACCAATGCGATATGACGTCCACCCGACAGCGTCATGAACTCAGTAAGCAAGGCATTAACACGGTCCATTTCAGAAATAAGTAGCTTAAAGTGCGAAGCATACGGAAAAAGCTCGTGGCGCTTAGCAAAGAGTTGCAGAAAACCCCGCACCGTAGTCAGCGGGTTGCGCAGCTCATGCCCAATCCCCCGCGCTAGTTGCCCCACATAATTTAGGCGATCTACGCGAAACAACTCTTGGGCTTGGCGCGATTCTTTATTTAAGTCCCGGATCACTAAAACCACGCCATAAAGAACATTCTCGTAATGCTGCAGGGGAGACAGCGTCAGCATGGCCTTGACGAGTGAACCATCCTGGTGCCTTAGCTCCGTTGTCATCACACTAGGCGCTTGACCGCGACGAGCAGGGGCAAAAATATCGTCCCATTGCTGGTGCCCACCCCTCAAGACGCGGGCAAAATTCTCGCCTAGCAGCTCTTCCTGCGCATACCCTAGCATCGCTGTGGCCGCGCTATTCCAGGTGAGAATACTTCCGTCTATCTTAGTGGAGACGATGGCATTGCTCGATTGTAGTACGAGTAGTGCCAACCTCTCCTCAGCTGCACGTGATGCGGCCCTCTCGGTATTTTCACGGCTAACTTCTACATATAAATCTATGGGTCCACTTTCATGGCGATGCACCGATATGTCGCACTCCACGACGATATTTGTACCGTCTCTCTGCCGGCGAGTTTGTTCCCCCCGCCAGTTGCCTGAGTCACGCAGGGCGGCATGGACTTCTTCACGCATCTTCTCGTCATGCGGAAACATTACACAATGTTTTTGACCGATGGCCTCCCTGTTGCTCCAGCCATAGGTTCTTTCCGCCGCCACATTCCAATATTCCACTAGACCCTGTGCATTGCAGACTATGACGGCATCAAAGACAGCATCAATCAACTCGGCCTGCTCCCGCAGCAATTCTTCTTGCGCCAGAAGCTGTAGTTCTTCGCTCCTGTCTAGGGTGATATCACGCAGTGTGGCGTAGATGCGTTGCTCCTTGGCCATGGCTACGAAAGTCGCCGCCACATAGCGCACAGCACTGCCGCTCCGCCCTACGCTGACAACGCCAGCCTTGCGTCCACCACTTCTGCCGAGCTCGAGTAGCGCCTCTTGGCCCAAGGTATGGTCGAGTGGGTCTAACAAATCCCACAAGGACGTACCGTATCGCCGATCGTTCTTTTCACCGCGCAGGCCCTCCCAGGCCACATTGCACTGTAAAATTTCTCCGCTCGGCGACATTACGAGCATGGCATCGGGAGATAAGGCAAAGAATAACTCTAATTGGCGCGATGCTTGCTTCACAGACGTTATGTCATCCAACACCGCTAACTTGCCTCTACGCCCCTGTGGGGATAGGGAATCCAACACTCGCCAGTGGTAGTAGTGGTCACCCTGCGGGGTAGCAATACGGCCCTCTCGGTCTCCCATCAAGCCCCAAGGATGGGATTCTAGCTCTAAAACAGCCTTGCTGTCTCTCTGCTCAGATTGCCGGGATGGGTTCAGGCTCCACCACTCGCCGGGACTTTCGCGGTGCACTAGCCGGACAGGCAAGGATGCTAAGGCGGTCTCCATCATGGCCACAGCCATGATGCGTTGACGAAGAATAAAGAAAGCCTTAAAGACCACCAGCACACCGAGGGGTGTCAGTAGTAAGCTTGGTATCATAGTAGCGCGTAGGACGAACATGCTCATGGGAAGTAGCGCCGCGGATATGAAAATGAGCGCCACCTTGGCTAACCCTAAGTAGAGGCCAAAAGCCAGCAAGGCACGGCTACCGGGCGCTTGCCCGAGGCCACTGTGCCGACGCAGGGCTAGGCCGCTCAGCGCGAAAACTAAGATGCTGGCCACCCCCACCCACTCCGCTTCTCCCCCGCGCAACAGGCGGTAGGCAATGCTTATGGCCGCCGCCAGAAACGCCGTAACCGCACCGCCGGCATAGCCCGCTAGCGCTAAGACCACATTGCGGTAGTCGAGCATCCAGCCCGCTGCGCCTTCTACTGCTGTAGCCATCGTTAGCACTGTAGCGGCGCCAAAAATAGCCCCCCAGATCCAATCTGAAGTCTTGCGATGTGTTGACAACGCCAAGGATACACCAATAAGCGACACACCCGCCCCAACCAGTAAATTTAGTGCCAGAGGGAGGATCAATTGCATAATTCTACCCCCTCCTTGGCTAGTTCCCGCGGAAAGGCTACGGTAAATGCCGTACCAGCAGAAGTGGACACATAACTGATTTTGGCATGATGCAGGACAGCGATATTTTCACACACGGCAAGGCCCAGGCCCGCACTGCCGGTGCGCGTGGTAAAGAAAGGCTCCCACAGCTGCTCGGCCATGCTTGGGTCTATACCGGCCCCTTCATCACTTACCACAAGCAGCACATGCTCCTCATGCTGCACTGTCGCTAGGGTGAGCGTTCCTCCGTCCGCCATGGATTGCAAGCCATTACGAGCTAGGTTTGTTACAAGCTGCAGAATGCAGCTCCTGCAGAGCAAAAGCTGCTCCACCTCGCTTAGTTCAAGTCTAATGCGGTGCGTGTCCTTAAGACCTTCCGCGACAAGGAGCGGCACTGCCTCATACACTACCTCGTTTAATTGTGCCGGTAGTCGCTCTACGTCGCGAATACCCGCTAGGGCCATGAAACTTGAGACGATTTTTTGCGCCGCCATTAAGTCAACATACATAATGTCCAGTTGTGACTTAACCCCCGCAAAGTCTGGATAACTACGAAAGAGCTGTAAAAACCCGCGCACTGTGGTGAGAGAATTTCTTAGCTCATGCCCCAGCCCGGCTGCGATTTGGCCGCTGACCTTGACCCGATCGACACGCAATTTTTCGCGCTCCATAAGTCGCTGAGCCGTCACGTCATTCACCAGCATGGATACAGTCCGCCCTGTTGGTTCCGGCCCTCCTAGCGGCGAGAAGACGGCAGAGGTATAGAGCACCTTGCCGGCCTTAGGGGGCAAGATATCACGGACACCTTCCGTGGTACGACCGCCCCGCGCGGCCAGAAGAGCAGCATCGACGACAGGTACTGATTCTGGGAGACATAGCTCCTGCAATTTTAGCCCTAGAACGTCACTGGCGGCATAGCCGAAAAGGTATTTTGCACCAGTGTTCCAAGTGAGAATTGTCCCATCTTGCGCTAGGCTAACCACGCCGTCATCAGTACTTTCCACCACCGCCGCTAAGAGCTTGCGCCGGCGGGCATCTTGCATGGCGGCTGTATAATCGTTACTGATTTCAATGATCTCGATAGCATCTCCTCCACTGTTGCGGCTTGTCGTTAAGCGCGCCAGTATGATGAGGGACTGGCCAAGTCGCGTAGTGCGACTGATGACCCCCTGCCACTGACCCCTAGTAAGCAACTTGTCCTTGATGTCTAAAAAGGGCTCAGGGTACCTAGTCGCCAAGAGCTCATCGATGTGCCTGCCACGCCCGGAGGAAAAATCAGTGCCATAAAGGGTTTTAGCGGCCTCATTGGCATAGAGAAAACCTAGTGAAAGATCGTAGACCAATATCGCTTCGTGTACCAAATTGAGTATTTTGGCTTGACTCTTGTTTTGCTCAATCTGTTGCACCAAGCGCTCCTGCCGCTCTACATGGGGGTGAACATTTCTCAACACCACATGTATCGTATCCTCCGTGGGCGAGTAGACGCCTGACCACGAAAGCCACAGCTCGCTCTGGCTAGCGGTGGCGACGCGTACTTTGCCGTAGCGGGAGGTCACCCTGCCCGCAGCTAGCTCATGCCAAATTTCTTCAATTTCGCTAGCATCAGCGGGAGCAATAAAGTTGATAACGTCCTTCCCTACGAGGTCGCTTTCGTTCTGCCCGAGCATTTGTGCTACAGCCTGATTGACCCACAGTATCTCCCCGGAGCGATTCAACACCGCGAAACCGTGTAGCGATAAAGCAAAGAATTGCTCCAGCTGGCTTTGCGCGGATTTGATCGCAGTCACATCGCGAAAAAGCGCCACCCACCCTTTCTCCGCCATAGGCAATGTCAGTGGCGACACGCGAAGCAAATACACCTGTTTTTCGCCCGCAATTTCACACTCTATCACTTTCTCCCCTACCTCGGTCTGGCCTAGGCCACCCGCGCGGGCCTCGATCAACTCCCGCCCAAATCCTGCTGCAAGCGCGGTGTTTTGCGCGAGGACAGGACTTGTATAGATAATACAGCCGCGGTTGTCAACCAGCATGACATAGCCTGAAACACGCAAAAAGTTCGTTATTGCCAAGTAACTGTGCCCATGCCGCGCTAGGTACCAGCAAAAAAAGACCGTGCTCGCCATTCCGCCGGCGGAGAGAAGTGCCTCGCCTGGCAGTTCCCCTGGGATAGCCAAGAAGAGAGCGGCAGGCCACAAGCCAACTAAAGCTTCCTGCCAGTGCGGTGAAATCCTTCCGCGATGCGCAATCAGCCCCCACAATCCAGCTATAACCACAGAGCGCGGCATGCCGACCACCGCGTTGCCGAATAGAGATGCCGCTGTTTGGCCGCTCACAACGGAAAGCAAGAGGGCAGGCCAGCCGCCAAAGTAAGCTGCCCCATAGTAAAAAAAATGAGGAAACACTGCTAACTCATGCCCGTAGGGCATATCCATCGCTACAAAGGCAGCGCTGATGGCAAATACCCCAGCCTTTATGCCAGCTGTGTGTTTGTGCAAAAAAAATACAATGACAACACCGACAAAGGCGATGCTAAAGATGGCCAGCACCGCGTTTACGTACAGCTCTTTAACAATACTCACCTCTTGTCTGTCCTAAGTTTACATCGCCGGGCTCCTGCCGTACAATGAAAGTGTAGTTAGTCAAGAAAATATAGGAGGAGGAGAACCATGACTGTGCGCCAAAATTGGGATCTTGAGTCCATCTTTGCCGGTGGTAGCGACTCAGCACACTATGCAACATACCTCGAAAACCTACAGAGTGACATCCGTGATTTTCTCGCCGCAGTTTCCATTCCAGAGGCAGGGGTCAAAGAGTGCGCTGCCGCCCTCAAAAGGGTGCAGGCAATTACCAACCGCATGAGACATGCCAGTGCCTTTGTGGGCTGCCTCGCAGCGCAAAATGTTAAAGACGGCAAAGCCAAACTTCTCGGGGGGAAGGTGCGAGCCATAGGCGCCGGATTGGCCTCCGTTCTGACTAATATAGATAAGCACCTACTTCTACTAGACGAAGGAGCTTGGCAGCTACTTTTAGCTGACCCCGAGCTTACTCCTCTTAAATTTAACTTGGAGGAGCGCCGTCGCCGCGCTAAAGAAAAAATGCCTGCGGCACAGGAAACCCTAGTCAACGATCTCTCGGTAGATGGCTACCACGGCTGGTCAAGCCTCTACGACACCGTTGTCGGTCGCATGACAATCCCTATCGAACAAGACGGAAACACCATGCTCGTCTCCCCCGGCCAGGCTGCTAACATGATGGCCAGCCCTGACCGCGCCTTTCGTAGCCATGTCTTTGCCCGCTGGGAGGAGACTTGGGCGAAAGAGGCAGATTTTTGCGCCCTAGCGCTCAACAACCTGGCGGGCTTTAGACTAAATCTTTACCGCCACCGCCACTGGGAAGATGTCCTCTATGAGCCGCTCGACTACAATCGCATGGAGCCAGAAACACTCAATGCCATGTGGACAACTATCAATAATAACAAGCCTCGTCTTACCGCCTACCTCGCCCGCAAGAAAAAGCAGCTTGGGGCGGGGACACTAAGCTGGCACGATGTGACCGCGCCTAGCACGACTAGCGGCGGCAAGATGCCTTTTGAGCAAGCGGCCGACTTTATTGTACAGCAGTTCCGTCAAGTAGACCCCTACATGGCCGATTTCACGGCCGCCTGTTTTGCCAAAGGCTGGGTAGAAGCCGAAGACCGCCCAGGCAAACGCCCTGGTGCGTTCTGCACTACCTTCCCTGAAATGAAAGAGTCCCGTGTTTTCATGACCTATTCGGGGACTATGAACAACGTCGCCACCCTCGCTCACGAGCTAGGCCATGCCTTCCATCAAGCGGTAATGAACGACCTCCCCCCCATGGCTCAGCAATATGCCATGAACGTCGCCGAGACAGCCTCTACTTTTGCCGAAGTCATCGTAGCTGACGCCGCCGTGGCACAGGCCAAGGATAGAACAGAAAAAATTGCCCTTATCGAGGACAAACTTGAACGCGCCGTAACCCTATTAATGAATATCCAATGTCGTTTCTTGTTCGAGACCCGCTTCTATGCCGAGCGCAAGGCTGGCCCCGTGAGCAAGGAACGCCTATGTGAACTTATGGTCGAGGCGCAAAAAGAGGCCTTTGCCAACAGCCTAGATGAGTACCACCCGCATTTTTGGGCGGCCAAACTCCATTTCTTTAATACTGGGGTCCCCTTCTACAACTTCCCCTACACTTTCGGCTACCTGTTTGCCACCGGAGTTTACTCCCAGGCGGCTAAAGAAGGCCCTGCCTTCGCCGCGAAGTACGTGGCCTTGCTGCGCGATACCGGCAGCATGAAGGTAGAAGACCTAGCCCAACGCCACCTCAACGTCGACTTATCGCAAACCGGGTTCTGGCAAGATGCCATCGACTCTGCCTTGGCTGAATTAGATGAGTATCTCGCCCTCACAGCTGCAAAATAAGGCCAGAGAAGCCCTCACTTTATAGCGAAGTGGGGGCTTCATCTTTTACTCCTCGCCCCCTCGGGAGGCATGGCGCAAGATCAGCACTCCCTGTGGCGAGCTCTGTACCCCACGAATACTAGCATTTACGGCGACCATGCGTGTCGGATAGAACAGATAGATGCGGGGTGGATCGCGGGAGATCGCTGCTTGTATCTGTTGATACTTAGCGAGCGCTGCCCTAAGATCGACTAAATGCTCTGCCTCTGTGAGCAAGGCCTCTAGGGCAGCATCTAGCGCTAAATCAGGGTCTCCCCGCAAAGCCTCACCCACCTCCCCGGTGTAAGGCACAAAGCTGCCAACCCATAAATCGATACTCGTCCCGTTCTCAAGCAAGGTAAAGAGTTCTCCCGCGGTATGGATGACAATCTCAATCTCTATATTGATGGCAGATAGCTGCCGCGCCACTTCCTTTGCCGTCGTTAGATAAATGTAGCTATCTGGCGTGTGCATAGTGAGCGCAAAGCCCCGCGTCAAGCCCGCTTGCCGCATCAATTCTCTGGCGCGAGCTAAGTCGTAGGTAAATGCATCGAGGGGAGCGTGCCCGAAAACCGCGGGCGACACTACCCCATCGGCTGCCTGCCCAGAAATGCTGAGCGCCCGAAGGAGCCACCCACGGTCAACTGCATAGTTCATGGCCTGCCGCACTCTGGCGTCACGCAATTGGGGCAAGGCGTCATTTATGCCTATGAAGTAAAGTTCCTGCCGCGGCAAAGTCACTTTGCCTACGGCGGGGTAATCGCGCAAGGCCTCGGCTTCATCGATGGTTAGATCATACACAATCTCAATCTCGCCGCTTTTAAGCATCGCTAGACGCTCACTGGCCTCGCGCACAAAGAAGAAAGTCATGCCCTGCGATGGCACAGCCTCCTTATTCCAGTAATTGGCGTTTGGCACAAGTTCAAGCCGTTTGCCGCCATACCACTGTCTTAGCCTAAAGGGGCCTGTTCCCACGGCGGTATGGGTGAGGTTGTGGTCTCTGTCCTTCATTCTTTTTTCTAACTCGCGCGGGGACTTTAGTGACGCTGCGGGATGAGCAAAGTAATAGGCCAGGGCATAATCAGGCCCAGTCGTCTTAAATGTAATGGAATAGGGAGAGTTAACTACTATCCCCTCGACAAAGGAAAACAGATTGCGTCTGGCCATGGCGTTTGCGGGATCGAGCAAAAAATCGAAATTTACTTTCACGGCTTCAGCATCAAATTTGGCCCCATCGTGGAACTGCACCCCTTCGCGTAAGAGGAAGGTTATGGCGCGACCATCAGGGCTGATGCTAAACTCACGAGCGAGGCTTGGCTTTAGCGTATTCCTTTCAGCCACAGTCAGCAGTCCTTCAAAAATATTCTGTTGTATCACTGGGGACAAGTGGTCGACAACATTGAAAGGATCGAGCGAGATAGGCTCCCAGGCAATTGCGATAAGCAAGGGAAACTCCTGCGGCTGGCACCCCGTCAAAGAGAAGGGGAGAACCGCAAACAGCAGTAGGGTCAATAATATGACAATGCTTTTCTTCACAGTCTATCCGGCCTTTCTTAAGCTTCGCCCCTATGCGGCGAGGCAATTGCATCTACTTTTGTTTGTTGAGTACATTCGCTAGAGCGAGGCAAAATCCTGCTGTTACGCACTCTGCCCTGTGCTAACGAAGTACGCCGCGTCATCAACATCGCCTATTGTGGCAGTAATTGGCGAGCGTTCTAACTCCGCAGAGCTGAGAGCAACCACCGCGAATGCCTTGCCTTATTGTTGAATGGAAAAGCTGACCCAGCGGACCGCTAAACATTCAATTTATTACCAGGCTCTACCATGAAACCCTAAAACACTAGCAGCGCACTCAAGTAACCTAGGGCAGCGTTGAGCCACAACCCGAGGTTGGTGTTCAATTCAAACCAGTAGATGACAAAACCAAAGAGGAGGGCCGGAAAGACGGTGATAGCAGTGGCCGTTAGAGCGGAGCGACGATGCAGCGCTATAAGCGGAAAGAGGGCATCGCCATCTTGTGAGATGGCGTTAGCTAGGAGTGCCGCAAAAGGGATTAGCCCACGCGAATAGAGGGTGACAAACATAATCTGCGGACCGCAACCTGGGATAAGCCCAATCAGCCCCCCCATGACGATGGACAAGGCCCCCGCAGCAAGGAGATAGCTCGCCAACAATGCTTCTCCCTGGGCGTAGTCGCCCCTGCCCAGCAACAGGATGGCCAGCTCATAGACGAGAAATCCGACAAAGACCCATACCACCACAAAGGCTGTTTCCTGCGCATTATGAATAAAGGTTTCTTTCAGGGAGGTCGCCTTAATCTCTATTTCTTCGTGCGTATCGTTGTCTAAGAATTTCTTGCCGAAAACCATGAGGACGAGCGATAGCAAGGCCCCCAAGACCCCGATTATCAGACCAAAGTTTGGAAAGAACAGAGCATCTGTGTCCACTTGGGCCAGCCCTAGGACAGCAAGCACAAAGCCTACCGCCAAAAGCCCCCAAAACACTATGAACCCCTGATGGGTCAGACGGTAACCTAGAGTGTCTGGAGGCAGATGCCCCCTAATGCGATGATGGAGTACTAGGTCGATATCATCGCCTTCACCATGGCCAATATGGAGCGCGTGGGGATGGGATCCCACATCTCGATGCAACTTCTCGACTTCTTTTTTAGAGGGACGTGCCGCACGATAATTGCGGAGTAGCTTTTCACCAAGCGAAGTCCTGTCGACTAAGTAGCCCGCGATCACTGCCGCAACAAATGCTAGGGCACTGATCAAGAGGTACTGCAAGGGCATGGTAGCGATCATCACAAAAGCAGAGTCTCCGGTTGTCGCAATCAGAGTGGCAACTACCGCACCGAAAGTGACAGTTCCTTTGACAAACAAGGGCATGATGAAAATTGAGCCCCCACAGCCAGGGATAAGTCCAAAGAGAGCCCCGAGCACAGGCTGCCACGCCTTGGACCTTTCAATCATGGACACAAACGCTCCGCCCTTACGATAATTGATGTAACCGAACAGCAGGAGCACCGCCCCCACAAACGCACCGACATCAATGAACGCACCAGCCATGCTCCCTAGCACAAGCTGCCATACTGTTTCGAACATTCACTTCCTCCTACATCTTTTCTCAGTGCAAGACGCCGACTGCCGCCTTGTACCCTTGCTAGTAATTCGTTGCCAACCTAGCACTCTCCTGCCCAGCACAACCACTCCGCTTAACTTGACACCTGGCTTTTAGCACGGTAGATTGTTGGCAAGGGGGAATTTTTGATGGCTACACCAGCTTACCGCGTACGCATAGCGCCGAGTCCCACTGGAGATGCCCATGTGGGGCATGCCCGCACAGCGCTCTATGACTACATTTTAGTCAAGCAAAACGCAGGCACCTTTATTTTACGCATCGACGACACCGACCTTGCTCGTAACACCCTTACCTCAGAAGAAGGAGTCATTCGCGGACTCCAGTGGCTCGGCCTAGATTGGGATGAAGGCCCCGATAAAGGGGGCGAGCATGGCCCCTACCGCCAGAGCGAAAGACTTGCTACGTATCAGCAGTATGCACAGGAATTGCTCGCCGCGGGCAAGGCCTACGAATGCTTCTGTGCGCAGGAGGAGCTCGAGGCCATGCGCACTGCCCAACAAGAAGCCAAAGAGGACCCCAAGTACAATGGGCAATGCCGCTCCTTGAGCCCGGAAAAGAAAAGCTCCCTAGCGTCAGAGGGGCGGGTGCCGACGGTCCGCCTGGCGATCACTGGTGGCGTAGTCGGCTTTCACGACCTGGTGCGGGGATGGATAGAAACCGACACCTCCCTTATGGGCGATTTCATCATTCTTAAATCTAATGGCATTCCCGTTTACAATTTTGCCACGGTTATCGATGATCGTCTTATGGAAATCAGCCATGTCACCCGTGCTGCCGAGCATATCATAAACACCATCCCCCAAGTGCTGATTTATCAAGCCCTAGGCTGGTCGCTGCCGAAATTTGCCCACTTTAGCACCATGCTCAACGAGGATCGCACCAAGATGAGTAAACGCAAAGGGGCCACCTTCATCGGTCAGTACGCGGAAATGGGTTACTTGCCGGAGGCCATGCTTAACTTTCTCGCTTTCTTGGGTTGGAGCCCGGGTGATGCGGGTGATGAGATCATGACGCTAGAGGAAATGATCGCCAAGTTTTCCTTGGATAAATGCACTGTTTCTAATGCCATTTTTGACGCCAAAAAGCTCGACTGGATAAATGCCAAGTGGATTCGCCGCTTGAGTCCCTTGGATTTAGCGGTGCGCATGTTGCCCTTTTTGCAGAGAGCCGGCCTCACCGACAACGAGGTCGACATTAATTGGCTTTCACGCCTGGCAATTCTCGTACAAGAGAGAATGACCCGTCTTGACGAGGCCCCCGCGATCGCCGCGCTCTTTTTTGTCGAGCCAGCCCTCCCCTACGAGGAAATTCGCCAGACCCTAGGAGAAGCAGATGGCAAAAGCGTGTTCATAAGCATCCTCGATACTCTCCTCGCCACAGACTGGACCGAGGTGGAAATCGAGAAGGCTTTGCGCGGGCTGCAGCCTAGCCTAGGAATCAGCATGAAGACTTACTTCATGACCCTCCGCTTGGCAAGTATGGGTAGTGCGGTATCGCCCCCGCTTTTTGCCAGTTTGGCCGTACTAGGCAAAGAGCGCGTCATTGCTAGGCTAGCGCGCACAGTGAGCAATCTCACCTAAGTAAGCTGTCGCGCCTGAACTCGAGCACAAAAAACAAAGCCCTCGCCTTTCGGCCAGGGCTTTATTTTTTTAATTGGCATCGGCACCTACTTCGGTGGGGCCGGTTGTCGCAAAAATCTGTTGTCGGACGACAGCCTTAGCCCGCCACGCGCCGCTCAAGTAACGCAGAACAGGAACAAAGGCAGCCACGCTCCACCCAATGGGGATAGACCACCAAATTCCCCGATACCCTAGTGCAGTGCCGGTCAGCCAAAAGGCGGCCACAACGCGCACCGCAAGGCTTGTTAGCGAAGTAAAGAGAGGGATAAAAGCATCGCCAGCACCGCGCAATACACCGTTTACCACCATTAGAGTCCCGAAGACGACGTAGAAAACTGATACAGTGCGCATGTAATCGACACCCATCCTGATAACATCGGTTTCTGCAGCCGAGACAAACATTGTGATTAACTGTGCTCCCACCGTAAACACCAACAGCGTCACCACTAGGGTGCTAACCACCACCATGGCTAGGGTCGCTTTAAGCCCGGCGCTAATGCGATCAAAGCGCCCCGCCCCGATGTTTTGCCCAGTGTAAGTGGAGATGGCCATGCTAAAGTTCATGACCGGCATCATGGCGAAAGAGTCCATCCTGCCGGCGGCTGCAAAGGCCGCCATGGTGGTGGGGCCAAAGCCGTTGACTAGCGACTGCACCACGAGCATGCCGACCGAGGCAATCCCTTGCTGTAACGAGGAAGGGATGCCAATTTTGGCCATGGTGAGAAAAATACTTTTATCAAAAGACCAGTCATGCCGCGAAAACTTAAGATAAGGCACTTTGTAAAAGATGTAGATAACACTGAGCACCGAGGACACTCCCTGTGAAATGACGGTCGCCCAGGCCACGCCCGGCACACCCCATCCGAGATAGACGACGAAGTAAATATTTAAGACGACATTGACGATGGTAGAGATAATGAGAAAGTAAAGGGGTGTCTTAGAGTCGCCTAAGGCGCGCAATATGCCGGCTAAGGCGTTGTAGACAAACATAAACACAACACCGCCAAAGAAAATCTGCATGTAGGCTACGGCATCAGGCAGAATAATCTCTGGCGTGCCCAGGAGAACTAGCAAAGGCCTACTCGCCATGACCCCCACTATACTCATCACTATGGCACTGATTAACTGAAAAGTTATGGCTGTAGAAATCGCACGCCGAGTCCTGGCATGGTCCTTAGCGCCAAAATATTGAGAAATAACAATGCCAGAACCCATGCTAAGACCGAGCACCACCGAAACTAATAAAAAGATCACGGGGAAACTCGTCCCTACCGCAGCCAAGGCATTAGGGCCAATAAAACGCCCCACTACGATCGCATCGACCATGTTGTAAAATTGCTGAAACAGGTTGCCAATGAACATGGGTATAGAAAAAGACCAGATCAATTTCGCTGGGGAACCCTGGGTCATATCCCTGACCATAGTGCAGAACCACCTTGCCGGTAAAATGTTAGGATTAGCATAACACATACCGGCAATTAATTACTATGGTAGTCGAAAAAATTATGGCTTAGGGAACTGTTGCTAGCTGGCGATCGCTGCTTGCCCGGCCAAGTGTTGGTCATACAGCTGACGGTAGAGACCACCTCGCAGCAATAGTTCGCTGTGGCTGCCTTCTTCTACTATTTTGCCCTCTGCCACGACGACAATTTTATCGGCCTTCTCCACCGTCGATAGGCGATGTGCCACGACAATCACCGTGCGTCCTTGCATCAGACGGTTTAAAGCTTCTTGCACCAGTCCTTCTGAGTCTGAGTCCAGTGAAGCCGTCGCCTCATCGAGCAAAAGGATGGGCGCATTTCTAATCACCGCTCGCGCAATGGCGATGCGCTGCCTCTGGCCGCCTGACACCTGTGCGCCTTTCTCGCCGACAGGGGTGTCATAGCCCTTCTCGAATGCCATAATAAAATCATGGGCATTGGCCACTTTGGCGGCGGCAACAACTTCATCTAGTGTGGCCTCAAGCTGCCCTAGACGGATATTGTCGGCGATCGTGCCTGAGAAAAGCAATGCGTCCTGAGGGACATAGCTCACTTGGCTTCTTGCTTCGGACAAGGTCTGCTGACTGAGCGTCATGCCATTTATTGTAATTGATCCCACTTGCGGCTCGTAGAAACCAAGCATCAACTTAAGCAGTGTTGACTTGCCACCGCCACTCGGTCCAACTAAGGCCACAACTTCGCCCTCCTTGGCAGCGAGAGAGACTCCATTGACGACGTGCTCCGCGTCGTCGTAGCTAAACTGCACTGCCTGGAGACGAACCGGAGCCCCCTGCGCATCATGCATACCGCTATGGCGCAGAGGCTCATCGCCCTCGCGCACAAAAGCTAGCACTCTCTCTGCCGCTGCGAGCGAAGTCTGAATCCCTGTAAGGTGAGTGCCAAAAGCGGTGAAGAAGCGCTCTATTCCGTTTTGGGCCTGCACGACCATGACAATGTCCGGCACCCCTATCTCGCCCCGCAGGGCGAGAAAAGATCCGACAATCAATAGACCCATGACATTTAGGGTCGAAGTGATAAAGTTTGCTGCCTCTAGGGCTGCATGTGTCTCTACTCGCGCCATGCCATGGCGGCGTACCACCTGACTCTGCCCGGTAAACATCTTGTCCATCAAACCATAGAGCGAAAAGCCTTTGACCACTTGTATGCCCGCAAATAGGTCGGTCATCAGGGTAGTGAGCCTGGCCTGCCCTTCTTGTACCTCGCGACTAATGGTGCGCAACTTACGCGCGGCCAGGGTGTTGGCCACCACGCCGATGGTGCCCGACAGAACAGCGACCAGGCCCAGCCTCATGTCTATACTGAAAATGATAAACCCACTGGCCAGACAGTTGAGAATCTCAAACAGCAGCTTGCTCGGCATTTCGCCTAGGAGCGCCACCGTGGCATTGACATCGTTGGTCATGCGCGAGAGAATGTCGCCGCTGTGATGCGTCTTAAAGTAATTGATGGGCAGGGCGTGCAGCTTATCAAACATAGCCTGACGCACTCTCGCCGTGACAATGGCCAATTTGCGTTGCAGCAGAAAGAACCCGGCTAAAAATACAACGAGAGCGGCGAGAAAGAGCAGCGCAGAACGCTGCAAACTCAAAACGAGCAGGGCCAGATCGCCGGCTAGCATGGCTGCGAATACGTCGCGCATCAGGAAAATAAATACGAGTTGAATGCCTGTTTCGCCTAGGGCACGCACAATCACACCGACGAGAAAAGCAGTAAATCCGCTTTCAGCCAAACGCAGGACGGCAAGTAGGGGATTATTTTTCATTTATACTGCCTCCAATCTAGTGTGGCCGTTGTTCCATTGTCGCTGATAGAGATCGGCGTAGACGCCTCCCCTAGCCAGCAGTCCATGGTGCGTACCTTCCTCTACGACCTGTCCCTTTTCGAGGACAATTACGCGATCTGCGTTAATAATGGTGCTTAGGCGATGGGCGACGACGAGGGTGGTGCGTTTTTTCATAAAGCGCTCGAGGGCCTCTTGCACCAGAGCCTCCGCCTGCACATCGAGGGCCGAAGTGGCTTCGTCGAGGAGCAAGAGGGGTGCATCCTTGAGTATCGCCCGAGCGAGAGCTAGGCGCTGTTTTTGCCCCCCAGAGAGTCGTCCTCCCAGCTCACCCACCTCTGTCGCATAGCCTTGCGGCAGACCCATAATAAACTCGTGGGCATGTGCCGCCTGGCAAGCGGTCACAAGCTCCTCCTCGTTGGCTGTAGGTCGCCCATAAAGTATATTTTCGCGCACGGAGCAAGGGAAGAGATAGCTGTCTTGGGCTACGATGCTTATCTCTCCGCGCAGGTCCGCTAGCGACCAGCGCTCTACATCGAGGCCCCTCACTTTAATCGCGCCGCCAGAGGGGTGGTAAAGGCGCGAAATTAGTCGGAGCAAGGTCGTCTTTCCCGAACCGCTAGCCCCCACTATGGCTACAGTCTCCCCCGCCTTCACGGCGAAACTTATGCCCGCAAGAACTTTTTCTTCGCGCCCTTCATAACTAAAATCTACCGCCATAAATTCGAGAGCGGCTAAGATGCTATTGCTAGGCACGAGTCCGGATGTTTTTTCTGTCTCCATCCGCAAGAGATCGACAATTCTCTCGCCCGCCGCGAGGTCAGCCCGAGCCGAAGCGAGAAGCGCAGGCAACCTACTCATAGGACCCGTCAAATGATCCATAAGCTGCACAAAGGCCATTATTTCGCCTGCCGTCATATTCCCGCGAATAACAAACCAGCCACCCACACCAAAACATAAAAAGAATGATACCAGGGTCAAGAGGAAGGATACCGCGCCCATCGCAACACGACGCCATACCAAGGCCCACTGACAAAGTAGCGCTTCTCTTAGGGCCCCCGCGAATTGCTTGCTCAAGTGGCCACGAAGATTAAAGGCGCGCGCTACTTCCATCCCCTGCGCTGATTCCTGGGTAAGCGCACTCGCTACCGCGAGCTTCTCTTGCAGTTCTTTGCTGAGCTTGCCAATAGGACCACCTAGTAAGGAGGCGGCGACCAAGAGGAGGGGGGTGCCAAGCACCACAATCAGCGTCAGCTGCCACGAGGTATAGAGCATGTAGGTCAATGCTAAGATAGCGGCCAAGGGCATAAAGATAATATTCCCCAAGGTATTGGTGACGAAATCCTGCACGCGACTGAGGTCATTGGTCAGACGTGAGATGTAATCGGCCCCATGTTGCTTGGTAAACTCCGCCATGGGCACCCGCAAAAGATGCGCGGTTACTTTCTCACGTAGCAGGGCCGTGCTGTTCTCGGCGAAGGCACCAGCCGCCCTAATACGCAGGTAGCGCAACGACAACTCTCCGGCAATTACTGCGGCAGCAATGCGTAGCCAATGGCCCACTGCTGCGCCGTCACCTACCACTAGGGCGTCAAAAAGCATACGGATGAGATGGGCAAGAAAGATAGCAAAACCGACCAGTCCGAGGGACGCGACCACGACAAAAATAAGGCGTCCTTTACCAGGCAGGATCGGCCATAGCCCAACAATTTGCTTAAAAATAGAAGAGGACTTGACGCCTTTAGTCATGCTCGAAACCTTCTTTCAAAAATTTCACCACATCCCCCTGCCCGCTAACGGAACCGTAGATTTTGGCCGAGACAACTGCCTCCTTAATCATTTCTAGCGTAATGTCGCGGTCTACAATGAGGGCGCCCACCACAAAGATGCCAAGCTTAGTCTCGCTAGCTAGATGCTTGATGACGAGGGCTTTATCGAGCTTGAAAACGCCGATGGCCCACACACTGCGCACCTCTGGCGTCTCGGTGGAAATGCTGAGCATCTTCCCGCGCAGCGATTCATCCGAGACAACAGGATCATGCGCCTTAAGCTGCTGGCGAATGGCCGTGCGCATAAACTCGCTGCGATTGCTATAAAACCCCTGCTCAACTAGGTAATCCATTTTGCCAAGATCAACAATGCTGAGATTGAGCGTGACTTTTTCTTGCTCTACCATGGCCCACCTCGCAAATATACTCTATACACCATCCATGTGGAGTATATATTGCATTTATAACACGCAAAAACAGATGCGTCAAGCGGGTTTTCTCACTTGCGCAATTATTTTCTGCGGCTCGCCTGTATTCATGACCCCGCGAGATGGACATTAAGCCTATGCGCGGCAGGATTTACAGTATCGGCGGCCAATACATAACGCAAGGCGTAAATTACGCCACAGTAAATACCCAAAGGGGGGCTGCCCGTGAAATTCGATGCACTCTACTATCCCCACACGTCACAGCGCGTGGTTACCTATGCCAAGAGGGGCATGGTGGCGACCTCGCAACCTCTGGCTGCCGAAGCTGGACTCAATGTCTTGCGGCGAGGGGGCAATGCCATAGACGCAGCTATCGCCACTGCCGCCTGCTTGACGGTGGTGGAACCGACTTCTAATGGCATCGGCAGCGACGCCTTTGCCTTAGTCTGGCACCAGGGCCACTTGCATGGCCTTAATGCTAGCGGCGGGGCCCCAGCAGCGATTTCCATTGAGGCGCTAAGGCGACAGGGACACAGCGAGATGCCCAAATTCGGCCTGGCCCCGGTGACTGTGCCGGGCGCGGTGGCAGGTTGGGCAGCATTGTCGGTACGATTTGGCCGCCTCCCCCTCACGGAAGTCCTCGCAGGCGCAATTGAGCTGGCAGAGGGCGGCTTTCCCCTTTCACCTACGCTAGGCCATAGCTGGAAGCGGGCCCTGTTAGCGGACCGCGCGCAATTCACAGGCCGCGAATTTGCGCCCTACTTTGCCCTTTTCGCACCGGGCGGCCACCCGCCAGAGATAGGCGAAATGTGGCACTCCCCCCATCACGCCGCAACTCTGTCCGCCATTGCCGCGACACGGGGCGAAGCCTTCTATCGGGGCGACTTAGCCGAGCGCATGGTCGCTTTCTCTAGGGAACATGGTGGTTTCCTAGAGCGGGAGGATCTCGAAAACTACCGCGTGGAATGGGTGGAGCCACTTTCTGTGCATTATCGTGGGCACGATGTTTGGCAGTTGCCCCCTAATGGGCAAGGGCTAATCACCCTGCTCGCTTTAAAGATTCTCTCGGGTTACCATTTTAGCGGTCCGCAAAGCCCCGAAACTTATCACAAACAGATTGAAGCCATCAAATTGGCCTTTAGCGCAGGTTTCGCCCACATTACAGACCCCGCCTACATGAAACTGCGTGCGGATGACCTTTTAGGGGACGATTTCGTGGCTCAGTGTCGTGCACGTATCAGCGCGCGGGCGCACGAAATCGCGCCGCTCGCCCCAGTAGGTGGCGGCACCGTCTACTTGGCTACGGCCGATGGCGAGGGCAACATGGTCAGTCTTATACAGAGCAACTACATGGGTTTTGGTTCGCGCATCGTCATCCCCGAGACGGGAATTGCCCTGCAGAACCGCGGCAACAGCTTTTCTCTTGACCCCGCGCACATTAACGCCCTCGCTCCCGGCAAACGCCCCTTTCACACCATTATCCCCGGCTTTTTAACGCGCGAGGGCCAGGCCATAGGTCCCTTTGGCGTAATGGGCGGCTTTATGCAGCCGCAGGGGCATGTGCAAGTCCTGATGAATAGCATCGACTTCAACCTCAACCCCCAAGCCGCGCTCGACGCACCGCGCTGGCAGTGGATTAATGGCACTACAGTGCACGTAGAGCCAAGCTTCCCCAATCATCTGGCTCTCGCCCTGCAGCGCCAAGGGCACCAGGTCATGCGCACCCTAGACAGCGGAAGCTTCGGTCGCGGGCAAATCATCTGGCAGAACCCCGCCACCGGCGTCCTCTGCGGCGGCACCGAAAGCCGCACCGACGGCCACATCGCCTGCTACTAATGTCGCACGGGGACGGGGCGTTTGCGACATGCTGTCGCAAACGCCCCGTCCCCGTGCGACACTCCCGCCTCACAGCCTATGCCCGGCTCCAACTGTGCATATCAGCTAGCGCTTCTGCGCCAATGCAATCCTGCACAAGTCCACAAGACAAGCAAATCCTAGACCTCACTGCGACCATTTCCAGCAAACTCAGCATGATATGTCTGTGTATAGGGGTATGAAACCACCTCAGTGAACCACAAGCATTGCATGGCGGGTCGGCACTTTGCGGCTTATCTAGCGCCACCATCAATTCTCCCCCGTTAGCCAAAAAATTCCTGTGTACCCAGCCAGAAACCCGGCCATGCTCCGGGTGCCAAGCCGAAATCTGCACAAAGGCCTCCCCCTTAGATAGCACTTCGACCTCTGTGCCTCGCGGTAGCTCCGCCACAACCTCAGCATTCGGGTTGCTTTCCGCTCTCACTCGCGTCACCACAGCTATGGTAACAATAACTTGTTCGCCTCCCACACTAGCACCCTTCCTTTCTCTGTCTCATGGGGACGGGGCGTTTGCGACATTTCATCTTCCCCATCAATCCAGGCTAAACCAAATGTTTACTTCGTACGTACAGTACCCGTCCGCAATACTACAGACATCAAGCTCTCTCTACTACTTTCTTGCCCACCCCTACTAATGATGCAATCTGTGCACAGCTTATGCCAGGCGTGGCCTTTAACTCGCGCAGAATGCGATTGCGCTCTGCAGCTTGCAGGGTCGGCAGAGCCGCTAGCGGCACTTCTCCCATAATACTTTCGGCCAGCGAAAGAACCTGCGCGGCCTTCAGCCTAGGCTTAGTTTCCACGGCCTCAAAGGACATCTCATTCATGTGTTGATGGTAATCTTTAAACAATTCCACCCCACTGCTTAGCTCAAGAATCAGTTCGGTGTCAGTAAGACCTACCTCATGCTCCTTGCCGACCGTGTAGGCAAGGTAGCTACTCCAGACGTACTGCGAGCAATCAGTGACTATACCCGCCTTAACAGGATTTTGATGTATGTAGCGCAATACCGACAGCAGGTAAGGGTCGCTTTCCACCGGCTCACTTAAAAACCTATCTTGAAACAAGTAGCCCACCCGCTCATATTTACGATTGTACCAGTACACATAGGACGAACCGAGGCGCTGCATGATCTCCCCGATATTGCCTTCTTCGCCTTCAGACAGCAGAAGATGCACGTGATTGCTCATAAGACAGTAACCGTACACCTTGCACATGGTCTTTGCCTTTACTTTGGCCAAGGTCGCGAGAAACCTGTGCCTGTCATCACCCTCAAGGAAAATATCCTGCTTGTTGATACCCCTGGCCATGACGTGGTAGACTCCCGCTTCGCTTCTTAGCCTGGCAATCCGTGGCATGCACGTCGCCTCCCCCAATATTAGTACTAGGATGCTGATTCGACGCCCGATGTCGCATTTCCTCCGTCCCTAAGCGACAGAGCACGCCATGGCGTGCTCTGGGTCTGCTTGCTATTAAATTAGTTCAAAGCGAGCGGTGAAGAAGCGAAGGGAGGGTGCTTCGTAGGTGAATCTGAGGCCACGGATGGTGTTGCGCTTTTCGTATAGTGAAATGACGGCGTCGGCCACGACGTCCATGTGGGCGTAGGTGTAGACGCGGCGCGGGATGGTAAGTCTGACTAGTTCTAGCTTGGGATAGCGATGCTTGCCTTGTTCATCACGCCCGGCCGAAATAATGCCCCGTTCCATGCTGCGCACGCCGGACTCGACGTACAGATGTGCTGCTAGTGTTTGGGCGGGAAACTCGTCCTGGGCAAGATGCGGCAAGAAGCGCTTGGCGTCAAGGTACACAGCATGACCGCCAATGGGCAGCACAATGGGGACTCCCGCTTCTGTCAAGCGATCACCTAGGTAACGCACCTGTTCTACCCTGTGCTCGAGGTAAGGATAGTCTGTGGCTTCGTAAATGCCACGGGCCATAGCGGCCATGTCGCGCCCAGCCATGCCACCGTAGGAGGGCATGCCTTCAAAAACCACGACCAATTCGCAGGCTTTAACATAGAGGTCATGGTCATTTAGCGCCAAGAAACCACCGATATTAACGAGACAATCTTTCTTGCCACTCATGGTGCAGCCATCGGCATAACTCATCATCTCATTGACGATATCTTTAATGCTCTTGTGAGCATATCCAGCCTCGCGCTTTTTAATGAAGTAGGCGTTCTCCATGCAGCGGGTAGCGTCTTGGAAGATCTTGATGCCATGTTTGAGCGAAAACTCGCGCACCTCGCGCATATTCTGCATACTCACGGGCTGGCCACCTGCTAAATTGACTGTCGTCGCCAGGCAAATATAAGGGATTTTGTCGGCGCCTACTTCTGCGACCAGTTTTTCTAGTTTGGCTATATCAATATTGCCTTTGAAGGGATGATGGATTTGGGAGTCATGGGCTTCGTCAATGACAACATCCACAAATTTGCCGCCATTGGCTTCTTGGTGGTAACGCGTGGTGGTGAAATACATATTGCCCGGCACAAAGTCACCTGGCTTAATCATGATGCGCGACAAAATATTCTCTGCACCACGCCCCTGGTGAGTGGGCACCACGTACTTAAAACCATAGACTTCTTGTACCGCCTTTTCAAGCTGGAAGAAGTTCTTACTACCGGCATACGCTTCATCGCCCTGCATCATGGCACCCCATTGCGCGTCGCTCATGGCAGTGGTACCGCTGTCGGTGAGTAGATCTATGTAGACCTTCTCTGATTGGATGAGGAAGGTATTGTACCCCGCGCGCATGATTTCTTCTTCTCTCTCAGCTTGGCTGGTCATAGTTACCGGCTCGACAACTTTAATTCTGAATGGTTCGGGTGGATAGTTTCTCATTGTTAGCCTCC
>Ga0209104_1000002_pt1 | contig 90077 bp, 98 predicted proteins | sample JTO19cmmetaG_FD_184156 | JGI IMG/M metagenome (GOLD analysis project Ga0209104, IMG submission 184156) | Freshwater bacterial and archeal communities from Indian Creek, Illinois, USA to study Microbial Dark Matter (Phase II) - JTO19cm metaG... | ecosystem: Environmental > Aquatic > Freshwater >... | reverse complement strand
CGGCTGGGCTAAGCAGCATGGCCGTGCCATACTCTGGGTGCCGAGGATCATGCACTTTAACCGTAGAGATGTCAAAGTTTAGCGAAGCCCCAGTTTCTGCGGCTACAGCCGCAAAACCGCATTTTTCATAGGCCCGCTTAAGTGCGGCGGGCGTGTAGGGTCCGCCTGGGCTATCGATAATTAAGGCCTTCCCCCCGCACTCCTTTACTAGCAGGCAGACCTCGCGCACTAAGCTCGGGTGTGTAGTGATAGCCCGTTCCGGGGTCTTGCCCATGAGCATGTTCACCTTGATGGCTACGGTGTCATTAGGTCGAATCATCCCCTCTAGCCCTTGCGGCAGGAGCAAGCTTAGCCCCTCGCGCAAGGCGTCGCGTAGTTCTTTTGCCTCATAATTTTGCGCGTCTACGATGGCGACCGTTTTCATGGCGTTGCACCTCCGAAAATCGAGAATAATTGCTCAGTTTGCTAGACAAGGGACGCGCATTCGTGTAGTATAAGCCCATTATAGTACGGAAAGGGTGCAAGGTTGTGGCTACCAAGAGAGATGTTCTCGAGAGAGTTAAAGAAGACAAGGTGCGATTTGTGCGTCTGCAGTTTACTGACATCCTAGGTGTAAATAAGAATGTGGCCATTTCGGTGGACGAGCTAGAAAACGCTCTGGATGGACAGCTGATGTTCGATGGCTCTTCTATCGAAGGATTTGCGCGCATTGAAGAATCAGATATGCTGCTTATGCCCGACCCAGCATCTTATGCCCTGTTCCCGTGGACTAAGGACAAAGCACCTACGGCACGCCTCATTTGTGATGTACAGAACCCCGATGGATCCCCCTTTAGCGGTTGCCCACGTGGTACTTTACAGCGGGCGGTAGCTGAGGCTAAGTCTATGGGCTATGTCATGCAGGTAGGTCCAGAGGCGGAGTTCTTCCTCTTTAAGCGCGACAGCGACGGGGGCCCGACAACCATCACTAACGATCGCGGGGGCTATTTTGATCTCTCACCCATCGACCGCGGTGAAGATGCCCGCCGAGACATTGTCCTCACTCTTGAAGAAATGGGTTTTCACGTCGAAGCATCGCATCATGAGTGTGCGCCCGGGCAGCACGAAATAGATTTTCGCTATACGGATGCACTTACTGCTGCAGATAATGTTACCACATTTAAGCTCGTTGTTCGCACCATTGCCATGCAACATGGTTTGCACGCCACATTTATGCCCAAGCCCCTCTTTGGCGAGGCCGGCAGTGGCATGCATATCAACCAATCCTTATTTTCTAACGGCTGCAATGCCTTTTACGACCCCCTGGCCCCGCGCCAACTAAGTTCTGTGGCCATGTCCTACCTCGCGGGTCTTATGCGCCACGCCTTAGAATTCTCGGCCATCACTAATCCGCTCATAAATTCTTATAAGAGATTGGTGCCTGGCTACGAAGCACCCGTCTATGTTGCCTGGTCGGAACGCAACCGCAGCCCCCTCATTAGGGTGCCCGCGCGCCGCGGCAATGGCACACGCCTTGAGCTACGCAGTCCAGACCCGTCCTGCAATCCCTATCTCGCTTTTGCCGTAGCCCTAACGGCAGGCTTGCAAGGCATTAAAGAGGGGCTGACGCCGCCCTCCCCAATGGAGTGCAACATCTATAATCTTGGCGAAGAAGAACGGTCTAGTGCCGGCATTGCCTGTTTGCCGGGCAGCCTGCAGGAAGCGCTGCATTTCTTTGCTAATAGTGCCCTGATGCGCCAAACTTTAGGTGAGCACATTTTTTCCCGCTTTATCGCTGCCAAGCAGGCGGAATGCCGGCTTTATGAAACGGCGGTGCATCCTTGGGAACTAGAGAGGTACTTGTCAATTCATTAGGCCTAAGGCGGTCACATTAATAAGGCCCAGTATATCCCCCCGCCTAGGCGGGGGCTTTTTGCAGGTAATTCTTCAGACAAGTGGAATACTCTAAGTAGTAGGTTCTGTCAGGAGGGGGCAACAGGTGACCTTTACAGAAGATGTAAAAAGTGAGCTGGTGCGCATCATCGATGCCGAGGCTTGTTGTCGGAACAGTGAGCTCGCCGCTATCATCAGGCAGAGCGGCATCCTGCAACTATCGCGTGCCGGGGGCATGGGGCTGAACGTACATACACAGAGCCCGGCTGTGGCGCGCCTGGTACTGCAGCTCCTTAAAGAGCATCAGCCTGAGGCCAGAGTATTTATTCGTCGCCGTTCGGCATTTCGCAAGAACCGTATGTACCTTCTCTTTGCGCCGGAAGCCGACAAGGTACTCGTAAATTTAGGGTTGTGGGACAGTCAAGCGCGTATTCTCGTCGCGAGCACCACCATGCCGGAAAATAATTGCTGCCATCGAAGTTACTTGCGCGGGGCGTTTATTATTAGTGGCACTATGAGTGACCCTAATCGCGCTTCTTACCATCTCGAGATGGTCTGTGAGTACGAAGAAACCGCTGCTTACCTCTGTTCCATCATGGCATTAGTTGGGCTGACTCCTCGTATGGCGCGACGGAAGGAACTTTTTGTCGTCTACCTGAAAGAGGGTGAACAGATAGTGGACTTTCTCAACTTGACGGGGGCTCACTCTAGTTTGCTTCTAGTAGAAGATGCCCGCGTACGAAAGTCCATGCGTAACCAGGTGAATCGCTTGGTCAATGCTGAGACGGCTAATCTCAATAAGTCGGTGCAAACTGCCTGGCGTCACATCGAGAGCATTAGATATCTAGATCAAGCGGTCGGGATTAATAATCTGGCCGCCAATTTGCGCGAAACGGCGGAGCTAAGGGCTAAGTATCCCGAAGCTAGTCTGCAAGAGCTAGGGCACTATTTTCAGCCACCTTTAAGTAAGAGTGCCGTGAATCATCGCTTGCGCAAAATAGAGGAACTTGCCCGCCGCAAGGGATTTGGGGGAACAGAACAAAGATGATGGAGGCGCGTTTTAAAGTAGTTGTCGCCAATAAAGTGGTGCATTTTAGACCCTTGGCCCGCCTGAGGGAATTGGCCACGCAGTTAGACATTGAGTTATTGCTCGCTTATCGCGGCGACACCCTCCCCATTTCGCGCATTCTCGCGCTCATCGGTTGGGAATTAGCAGAAGGTGACGAGATTGAAGTAATAGTGCGCGCTAGAGGTGACACCGCCCCTTTGCTCGCGGCGGTCGTGGCCTTTATACAAGAGGGTTGCGGCGAAAAGTAAAATCACACCAGTGTAAGGGAGGTAGTCTAGTGCGTCCTGAGTTACAACAAGCGCCACATTTGCGCCAGCAACTAGTCATGACACCGGAGCTCAGGCAGGCAATTCAGTTGTTGCCCATGACGGCGGCGGAGTTAGAAGCCTACTTAATGAGGGAGGCCGCGGAGAATCCGCTCCTCGAAATAGAGCGTTCGCCCTTTGAGCTGCCCTCCGGTCTAGGTTTCGCTGCCACCCGCGAACTCTGCGCCGCACAACCGCTAGACCCGCGCGCAGATTTACGTTTAGAAGTGATGCTCTGTGGGGCCTCACCTTCTGTCATGCTGGCTGCCAACTTGCTGCTCGACTCGCTCGATGAGCGGGGTTTTCTTCCCTCTCTCGATGCCGTCTTGGCGGAAGAGCTTGGTGTTGATCTGCCCCTGCTGCGGCAAGGAAAATTGCTCCTGCAGTCATTAGGCCCTGCCGGTTTTGCGGCCGAAAACATAGGCGAGAGCTTGCTGCTCCAGCTCGCACGCGACAGTGTGGTCTCGGCTGATACAGTCAGAATCGTCGAAGTCTACCTAAGTAAGGGTTGCCCGAGCGCTGACAAAGTCGCCGCCCTGCTTGGACTGCCAAAGCCCGAGGTGCAGAAAGTGCTCGCTGATTTGCAGCGATGTAGCCCCTCTCCGGGTGGAGCGTATACGCCCCAGCATACGGTGGGCACAGTCTACCCAGATATCTGTTTTGTAAAAACAGCCGGGCACTACCACGCCGAGGTACAACAGCCTGCCGTCAACGAAGCAGCCATGCGACGACTTTTTCAGGAGTTGCTCGCCGAGGCGGATCAGGGCACGAAAGTATACCTGCGGGAACGATACCATCAAGGCATGTGGTTGGCAAAAGCCATCAAGCAGCGCCGTGCCACTCTACAACGCCTCGCTCTGTGTCTTATCAAGCTGCAATACGCTTTTCTCGAGCAGGGTAAAGCCTATCTGCGACCTTTGACCATGTCCACCGTCGCGAGCGAGGTGGGTGTGCATGAATCCACCGTGAGCCGAGCCGTAAGGCATAAGTTTGCCCTGACCCCGCAGGGAATTGTGCCTCTTAAAATCTTTTTTTCGTCCCATGTCCACTCGCTCGGGGGCGAAGTTGCTTCATTGGCGGTGAAGGAAAGAATCTACCACCTTATCGCGACGGAAGACAAAAAGGCTCCACTCAGCGATAGTCAGGTGCAAGGCCTGTTGGCTGCTGAGGGCCTTAGCATTAGTAGGCGTACCGTGGCCAAGTACCGCGAGGCCCTAGACATTCTCCCAAGTAGCCATCGTAAGGCATGGACTGGCTTGGCAGCAAGATAGTTATGCCTTGGTACAAGGGAACTTTCCTTGGCAGGGAAGGGGTTCTTGTACTTTCGGGAGCACAGCTTCGGTGATACAATGGAGCAAATCGATAGCATATATCAAGGAGGTCAATCTATGAAAATCGCTATTAATGGTTTTGGTCGCATCGGTCGCCAAGTGTTTCGCATTGCACACGAGCGACCAGACTTAGAAATCGTGGCCATCAATGATCTGGCTGATCCCAAGGGTCTAGCCCATCTCTTGAAATACGACTCTAACTACGGGCATTTCAAGGCCGAGGTATCCTTAGGAGAAGGGGGATTGTTCGTTGACGGCCGCCACACCAAGGTGCTGGCAGAAAAAGACCCTTTACGCCTGCCCTGGGGAGATCTCGGCGTTGACGTCGTGGTGGAATGCACCGGACGCTTCAAGGAGCGCGATACGGCTGGCAAACATATCACGGCAGGGGCCAAGAAAGTGCTCATTAGTTCTCCCGCCACGGGGGAAGACATCACCTTAGTTCTGGGCTGCAACCACGATAAGTATGATCATGCTACACACCACATTATCAGCAATGCCTCTTGCACCACCAATGGTTTGGGGCCTATGGCGAAAGTGCTAAACGATGAGTTTGGCATCGTCAAGGGTCTGATGAACACCATCCATGCTTTCACCAATGACCAAAGCATCCTCGATCAAATCCATTCTGATTTGCGCCGGGCTCGTACCGCCAGCCAGTCCATCATTCCCTCGAGCACTGGGGCTGCCAAGGCCATCGGCTTAGTCCTGCCTGAATTAAAGGGCAAGCTCAATGGTTTTGCCTTGCGCGTGCCCACGACCACCGTGTCCATCGTCGACCTCACTGTAGAATTAGCCAAACCCACTACCGCCGAGGAAATTAACGCCGCGTTTCGCGCCGCAGCCGCGGGTTCCCTTAAAGGCATCCTGGGTGTTAGCGACGAGCCGCTCGTCTCCGTCGACTACTTAGGCGACACTCGTTCCTCCATCATTGACCTGCCCTTGACCATGGTGGTAGGAGGCAATATGGCCAAAGTGTGCGCCTGGTACGACAACGAATGGGGTTATTCTTGCCGGATGGTCGATGTCCTAGCGATGATCGCCGAACATTACGCGCGGTGACCAAGATGGCTAAACTTGGGATCAAAGACGTTTCCGTCGCCGGCAAGCGTGTTTTAGTGCGCGTGGATTTTAACGTACCCTTAGATGATAACGGGCAAATTAGCGATGACGCCCGCATACAGGCCTCTCTCCCAACCATCTACTATTTGCGCGATGCAGGGGCCAAAGTCGTCTTGGCCAGCCACTTTGGTCGTCCCAATGGCAAGCGTGATATGCGCTACTCCCTCGCGCCTGTTGCTACACGTCTAGCGCTATTGTTAGGGCAAGATGTTGCCCTCCTCACCGATTGCGTGGGTGAGGAAGTAGTGCGCCATGTCGAGCAGATGAAGGGTGGAGACATCGCCCTACTGGAAAATCTCCGTTTCCATCCCCAAGAAGAGAAAAATGACCCGCTCTTTGCGCGCGAGCTCGCCAAGCTAGGTGAGCTTTATGTCAACGATGCCTTTGGGGCTGCCCATCGCGCCCATGCTTCAGTGGCGGGGGTGACCGAATTTCTTAAGCCGGCCGTGGCTGGTTTCCTTATGCAAAAAGAGCTCGAGTTTCTTGGCTCAGCCATCGAAAACCCCCGTCGTCCCTTTCTCGCCATCCTCGGGGGGGCTAAGGTTTCTGACAAAATCAAAGTGATTGAGGCGCTCCTCTCGCGCGTCGACAGCTTGATCATCGGCGGGGGCATGGCCAACACCTTTCTCAAGGCCAAGGGGTACGAAATTGGCAAGTCCCTGGTCGAGGCAGATCGGGTGGAGTTAGCCAGCGAACTTATGGACTTGGCGGAGAGATCTAAAGTCAGTTTTCATTTGCCGCAGGATGTAGTTGTGGCTTCATCTATCGGCGATGATATGGGCGAAATAGTGCCCATCGGAGAAATACCCAGCGATAAAATGATTGTCGATATTGGCCCACTGACCATGGAGGACTATGCCAGTGTCATCGCTTCTGCCCGTTTAGTGGTCTGGAATGGACCCATGGGTGTCTTTGAGAATCCCGCCTTTGCCGTAGGCACCGCTGGGGTAGCCCAAGCTCTTGCCGATTCAAAGGCCGTGAGCGTCGTGGGTGGCGGCGATAGCGCGGCTGCGGTGCTACAAGCTGGACTAGCATCTGCCATGACCCATATTTCTACCGGTGGCGGGGCCAGCCTAGAATTCTTAGAAGGTAAGGTGTTGCCGGGCGTTGCCGCCTTGACCGACAAAAATGACAAAGGGGACTAAAATGGCAATACCTTTAATTATTGGCAACTGGAAGATGAATAATTCGCTGGTGGAGAGCGAGCTACTGCTCCGCCAGCTTGTGGCACAGCTAGCGGGGCAGGGGGACGTAGAAGTATGTGTCTGCCCCCCTTTTACGGCCCTGGCCCTAGCAGGCACATTGCTCGCCGCGAGCAATGTGCGGCTTGGTGCGCAGAATTGTCACCACTTAGACAGTGGGGCTTACACGGGGGAAATTTCTTTGCCCATGCTCAAAGAGCAGGGCTGCCAGTATGTCCTCGTGGGTCATTCCGAGCGGCGCCAGTTTTGTGGCGAGACAGATAGTATTATTGCCTTTAAAGTGGCAGCGGCAGTAAAACACGGCCTCACGCCTGTGCTCTGCCTAGGGGAGGACTTGCCCACGCGCCAAGATGGTAGAGGCGAAGAGTATGTCTTAACCCAGCTTGAGGCAGGCTTGTCACTCTTGTCCGGTGAGACGGCGGAAGTGGTTATCGCCTACGAACCGGTGTGGGCCATTGGCACCGGTCAAGCGGCCACGCCTGAGCAAGCTAATGACATGCTAGAAAATATCGCCCGTCGCGCCTCACAGGTGGCCTCTATCAAGAAAGTGAGACTACTCTATGGCGGGAGCGTCACCCCGCAGAACGCCGCCGGCTTCTTTGCCGAGGAATACGTGCACGGGGTACTGGCCGGTGGAGTCAGCCTCAAAGCGGAAAGCTTCGCCCAAATTGTCCGCATAGCAGGGAGTAACTCCCATGTATAAACAAGTTGCGCTTGTTATTCTAGACGGCTGGGGCCTGCGCGCAGAAACGCATGGCAATGCCCTTAAGGGCGTGCCCACCCCCACACTCGATCTTGTCCAGCGCGACTACCCTTGGGCCAAGCTAGACTGTTCGGGCGAGGCTGTTGGCCTTATGCCCGGACAGATGGGCGACAGCAATGTCGGCCACTTGAATATGGGCGCAGGGCGTATTGTCTACCAAGACCTTGCCCGTATTACGCGGTCACTCTCGCGGGGGGAGTTAGCTCACAACCCAACATGGCAGGATTTAGTGGCCCGCACACGCCTAGCCAAGGGTCGGCTACACCTTTACGGCTTGCTTTCCCTAGGTGGGGTGCACAGTCACACTGAGCACTTAAAAGAGATTTTGCGCCAATGCCACCGCGAGGAACTTCCCGTGTATCTTCACGTGCTCTTAGACGGCCGCGATGCACCGCCGACGTCGGGGCAGGCTTGGCTCATGGACATCGAAGACTTTGTGCATGATTTAGGCACAGGGAGTATTGCCACCGTTATGGGGCGCTACTACGGTATGGATCGCGATACCCGTTGGGAGCGCACAGCCCTAGCCTATAATGCTCTGACTTTAGGCCAGGGGCAAAGCGTCACTAAGGCCAGTAGCGCTGTCCTCGAACATTACGAAGCCGGGCTCACCGACGAATTCATGACACCCCTCGTGGTAGCCGCCGAGCAAGGAGCCGCAGAGTTGCAAGATGGCGATAGCTTGTTGTTCTTTAACTTCCGTGCCGACCGCATGCGGCAAATTGTGCAGGCTTTTTCCTACGACCACGAGGTGGGCTTCACGCGTTCACGGCAACCCAAGCTCCATATTGCGACCTTTACGAGGTATCAGCAGGGCTTGCCGTTTCCGCAAATGTTTTTACCCGAGGACTTGATCGATACCTTGGGCGAAGTGGCGAGTGCTTCCGGCAAGAGACAGCTCCGTTTGGCGGAAACAGAGAAATATGCCCATGTGACTTTCTTTTTTAGTGGTGGTAGAGAAGATGTTTTTCCCGGCGAAGATCGCCTGCTCATCCCATCACCCCGCGTGGCCACTTACGACCTCAGGCCAGAGATGAGTGCTGCGGAAGTGGCAGATGCTTTCTCGGCAAAGTGGCAAGAGGGCTATGACTTAGTGGTAGTTAATTTTGCTAATCTCGATATGGTGGGTCACACCGGGGTCTTTCCGGCCGTGTGTCAAGCCGTCACCGCTATTGATAAGGCGGTAACCCAGGTATTGGCGACGATACTGACGAGCGGGGGAGCAGCCGTGCTCACCGCGGACCATGGCAATGCCGAAGAAGTCTATGACGAAAACGGCCAACCGCACACTGCCCATACCCTAAATCCCGTGCCCTGTGTGGTTGTCACTCCAGAGAACGCAGTGGCAGTCCGCGAGCGTGGTGTGCTAGCTGACATCGCCCCTACCGTGCTCGCCCTGATGGGCATCGCTCAGCCGGAAAAGATGACCGGTCAATCACTAATTATAAGGAGGTAGACCATGAGCAACATAATTGAGATTCTCGCGCGCGAGGTCTTAGATTCGCGCGGCAACCCTACCGTAGAAGTTGAGGTTGTGCTAGGTGATGGCGTGGTCGGCAGGGCCATAGTTCCCTCCGGTGCCTCAACCGGACAGTTTGAAGCCAGTGAACTTCGCGACAACGACTCCGCACGTTATCTTGGCAAAGGGGTCAGAAATGCGGTAGACAATGTCAATGGTGAAATTGCCAAGGCTCTCGAAGGGCTAGATGCCTGCAATCAGGCCGCCATAGACGCCATCCTCATTGCCCTAGACGGCACACCCAACAAAGAGCGCCTCGGCGCAAACGCCCTTCTCGGGGTCTCTTTGGCAGTAGCACGCGCTGCGGCTGAGTACTGCCATCTCCCTCTCTACCAGTACCTAGGTGGCGTGAGTGCGCGAATGCTGCCGGTGCCCATGATGAACATCTTAAATGGCGGTAAGCACGCCGATAACGGTGTGGATATTCAAGAATTCATGGTTATGCCAACGGGAGCCGCTACTTACGCCGAAGGATTGCGCATGGGGGTGGAGGTCTTCCACAAACTCAAGAGCGTCTTAAAGAAGCGTGGCTACAGCACTGCTGTCGGCGATGAGGGCGGCTTCGCGCCTAAGCTTGGTTCTAATGAGGAAGCTTTAGAACTAATTATGGAGGCCATCGCGGCCGCCGGCTTTGTGGCAGGTCAAGACCTCTACATTGCCATTGATGCCGCCGCCACCGAGTTTTGTCATGACGGGGTCTACATCCTAGAAGGCGGTACAAAACGTTGGAGCGCGAGCGAGCTAGTGGCGTGGTGGGCCGAGCTTGCGGCAAAATATCCCATTATCTCTCTCGAGGACGGCATGGCCGAGGAAGATTGGGCAGGCTGGAAAGCACTCAAATCCCGCCTCGGGGGGAGCATGCAGATCGTAGGTGACGATTTGCTGGTTACCAATACGGAGCGCATCGGTCGTGCCATTAAAGAGCAGGCCGTCAACTCGGTGCTAATTAAATTAAATCAAATCGGCACTTTGACAGAGACCCTTGATGCCATCGAAATGACTAAGCGCGCGGGATGGACAGCCATTATATCCCACCGCAGCGGCGAAACAGAAGACACCACCATTGCCGACCTCGCCGTAGCGGTAAATGCCGGGCAGATCAAGACGGGCGCACCGTGTCGCACCGACCGCGTTGCCAAGTACAATCAACTCTTACGCATCGAAGAAGAATTGGGCGCATCGGCTGTTTACCCAGGCAAAGAGGCCTTCTATAATCTCAGATAACTAGCTCACAGGTTGTCAACTAGGCAGGCCTGTGCTAAAATCAAGAGAGTTTAGGTGGGGGGGAACAGAATGCTCATTGCTTTAAAGATTGTACAAGGCTTGATTGCCGTTGGGGTCATCGTTTCGATAGTCATGCAGAGTGGACGTGCAGCCGGGTTAGGCGCCATTGCTGGTGGTGCCGAAACACTGTTTGGACGCAAGAAGAACATGGATGCGTTTTTTAATAAGCTGACGATTGGGCTAGGGATTGCCTTTATGGTGTTCTCGTTAGTCATCGCCGTAGTACAGTAAAAGTAAGTAAGGGAAGTGAGGGCAGCGCGTAGACGCGGCTGCCCTCACTTCACGAGAACAGGAGGCAAACATTTATGGAAGAGACCTTATTGTGGTTAGCGCCCATAGCTGGCGTAATCGCCTTGCTTTTTGCTTGGTACTTAGCCACTAATGTCAGTCGTGAAGATGCGGGCACGCCGCGCATGCAAGAGATTGCCCAGGCCATTCAAGAAGGCGCCATGGCCTTTTTGCGCCGGGAATACAGAAGTCTAGCTATCTTTGTATCCGTATTATTTATCATTTTGGCCTGGCAGATTAACCTTTCTACCGCAGTGGCCTTCTTGTATGGTGCGCTAAGCTCCATGTTAGCTGGTTTTATCGGCATGAGCGTGGCTACAAAGGCCAATGTACGCACCGCTGCGGCTGCCCGTCATGGGCAAAACAAGGCCTTGTCCGTGGCGTTTTCTGGCGGCGCGGTCATGGGTATGTCGGTAGTCGGCCTAGGACTCATGGGTATTAGCATTCTTTTTATTGTTTTCCGCATTGTACACGCTGGCATGGTCATTTTAGACCCCTTGGCGCATTGCCCCGCCTGCGCGTTGGTTGACACTAGCCCGACGGGCAACTTCACGGTCCTTCTCTCCATGGTTAACGGCTTTGCCCTTGGTGCAAGTTCTATCGCCCTCTTTGCTCGTGTCGGTGGCGGTATCTATACCAAGGCAGCCGATGTCGGAGCCGATCTGGTCGGTAAAATAGAAGCGGGTATCCCCGAAGATGACCCCAGAAACCCGGCAGTTATTGCCGACAATGTCGGTGATAATGTAGGGGATGTAGCCGGCATGGGGGCCGATCTCTTTGAGTCCTACTCTGGTGCTATTGTTGCTGCCATGGCCATTGGGATTGTGCCTTTGGCCACTAATCCGCTTGCCGACACTCCATGGAACGCCGTATTGGTGCCATTGCTCGTGGCCGCCATCGGTATAATCGCTTCTATCATTGGGTCGCGCTTTGTTTCGGCTCGCGAAGGTGCTAATGTGCAAAGCGCTCTCAGCAACGGGACATATGTCTCCGGCGCGCTGACCATAGCGGGTTCGTTTTTGCTGATTCGCTTTCTGCAGGTAGACATTGGTGTCTTCTACGCCATTGTTTCTGGCCTTGTTGCCGGTATCGCCATTGGGCGCATTACTGAGTACTACACCTCTGCTGATAATAAGCCAGTGCAGAATATAGCGGCTTCCGCCCAGACGGGGCCGGCCACTACTATTATCACCGGCTTGGCAGTCGGGATGATGAGCACTGCCTTGCCAATTATTGCCATTGCCCTAGCCGTGTACCTTGCCTTCTACTTCGCAGGTCTCTTTGGTATTGCTGTCGCTGCGGTGGGCATGTTGGCCACCACGGGCATGGTCGTCGCCGTAGACGCCTATGGTCCCATTGCCGACAACGCCGGTGGCATCGCGGAAATGGCCGGTCTCGATAAATCAGTGCGCAAAGTTACCGATAATCTCGACGCTGTCGGCAATACGACTGCGGCCATTGGCAAGGGTTTCGCCATTGGTTCAGCCGCTTTAACGGCATTGGCTCTCTTCTCGGCCTATGCTACCGCTGTCCAGCTTACGACAATTAACATTCTCTCGGCGCAGGTTATTATCGGCCTGTTCCTAGGTGGGATGTTGCCATTCTTGTTCTCTGCCTTGACCATGCAGGCGGTAGGTCGCGCTGCTTTCCAAATGATTGGCGAAGTGCGCCGCCAGTTTAAAGAAATCCCCGGCATTATGGAAGGCACAGGTCGTCCTGACTATGCGCGCTGCGTTGACATCAGCACCAGTGCCGCCCTTAAAGAGATGATTATCCCCGGTCTTATCGCGGTAGCTGCACCTATCGCCACTGGCCTATTCTTGGGCAAGGAGGCTCTCGGTGGCTTACTTGCTGGCTCACTTGTCACTGGCGTGTTGCTCGCTATAATGATGGCCAACGCGGGTGGCGCGTGGGATAATGCCAAGAAGTATATCGAAAGCGGCCAGTATGGCGGCAAGGGTACTCTTACTCATCAGGCCGCCGTCGTTGGCGACACCGTAGGGGACCCTTTCAAAGATACCTCCGGCCCATCGCTCAACATTCTCATTAAATTAATGGCCATTGTCGCCCTAGTTTTCGCACCTTTGTTTATTTAGCCTAGATTAGTGATTTAAGCCTGGGTCCTGTATGGGGCGGCGCGTAGCGAAAAGCTGCCAGCCGTCCCTTGTCTTTAGCGAAAGGAGATTTGATATGGATCGTACAACGGCGCTTGTGCTCATTCAGCAACACGTGACCAACAAAAATCTCATCAAGCATATGTTGGCGGTAGAAGCAGTGATGGGGGAGCTGGCCCCGCGCTTTGGCGGTGAGGTGTCGACATGGGAGCTTACGGGCCTCCTGCATGACATCGATTACGACCTCACTTGTGATAAGCCAGAGACGCACAGCCTCATGGGGGCTGATATATTAGCGAGCCATGGGCTCTCCTCTGACTTGGTGAACGCCGTGCGGGTGCACAATGAGCAGCACGGCCTGCCGCGAGACAGCATGCTAGAAAAGGCGCTCTACTGCTCTGACCCCGTGACAGGGCTCATTGTCGCGGCCGCACTAATCCATCCGGCCAAGAAACTTAGCGCCATTGACAAGGACTTTGTGTTGAATCGTTACCAGGAAAAAAGTTTTGCGCGTGGCGCCAACCGCGAAACAATTGCCGGCTGCCGAGAGCTAGGGATAGAGCTCGACGAATTTATTGCGCTTGCCCTCGGGGCCATGCAGCGACGCGCATCTGATCTCGGTCTATAGCCAACTAAGAAAGCAAAAAAGGCTACCCCTGTGCGTGGGGTAGCCTTTTCGGCTATACTATTACTAGTGATGGTCTATTGACTAGCGGCGCCTTTTCCGGAGTACGATTACGCCGGTTCCTAGAGCCAGGGCGACTAGGCCGCCGGCCAGGGCGTAGGTGAGAGTGGAGACGCCCGCATCCTCAGGCACAGCGGTATCAGTGACTATCCCGGTGGTCGTGATGGACATTGTGGTGGCCATGCGGTCGCTTTTCGTGACTTCCGCAACTTCTTTGGCTTTAAGCGCTTCTACTTCCTCTTCGGTGAGGATGGCCTTGTCGCTCACGCGGACATTGACCGTGACTTTCTCTTGCCCGATGACTAGAGGTACTACAAAGATCTCAATGGCCAAACCGCGGAGGTCCAGCAACCAAGGGTCAACAGCGGTAACTTGAGCGAGGGGGATGTTCCTCTGGGTGGCGATGGAGTTACGGGCGATGGTCTCAAGCTCGAGGGCGACGCTTGGTTCGAGCACTCTGAGCATAGCGCTGGCGGGCAAGGCCAGCATGACGAGCACGAGAGTTAGGATTAGAATTCTTTTCATTATTATTGCTCCCTTCATTGTGGTTTCATTGTGTTAGACGTCTAAATGGTCCGCTTGTTCCCCAGATGGGGACTTTTGTTGCGGAAGGGAGGGGCGAATGGTCGGTGTTCAAGAAACTGTGGGCAGAGAATGTGCGCACCCTCCTGGCGGACAACAATATCACTGTGGCCGAAGCCGCGCGATTGCTCGGTACCTCCAAGCAGTATCTGACGACGATCCTTGGCGACAGCCAGCCTCAGAGCACAAAAGAGCAGGTGGTCGAGAGCCTCTCTTTACTGCTTCATGCGCACCCCGGCAGGCTTTACTCACCTCTGCCGGCAGCCCTAGGGGAGCAGGTCACTGAATCGCCAACTGTAGATTGGCAACTGCGGGACATGCCCAGCAGTGCCGCAGAGCAGGCTGTGCTGGCGGAGCGGCATTTTTTGGGGGGTGATTATCGCGGTAGCCTAGCCTTTGTCACGCACCTGTTGTCCGCGCATGGCCACAGTCTGATGCCCATAGCTACCGCGCAAGCACAACTTCTCGCGGGGAAGTCAGCTTGTCTGCTCGGGCAGGCCTCTACTGCCAGGGAGCATCTCAAGGCGGCACAGCGCGTTTTCCAAAAGAGAGTGCGTGCACAACCGCAGAAGTACTTGCCTCTGTGTCTTGAATGCTATCGTTACGGAGCCCTGGCCGCGCACCTAGAGAAGGATTATGCTCAGGCGATGAAGCTGCAGCGTCAAGCGTTGCAGCTCTTGGCGAAATATCAGGGTGAAGATAACAACCATGGTATGAAGTGGGAAGCCTTAGGGCAAAATATGCTGCGTACCGCGGTCAAGCAGGGTAAGCTGCAGGGGATAGTCGAGGTGGCAGAGGAGCTGCTCGTCTTAGCTCTGCGACTAGGTAGTCTCGGGTTGGCGGAGCGGGCAATATTTGCACGGCAGTTCGCACTCCATGCCGTGGCGCGGGCACAAGGCAACGCCGGCAGTGAAGACATTTTACCGCAACCTCGCGTGTTGAAAGATCCCCTTATATTGCTCCACTATGGGATTGTGCTGTGGGATAGGGGAGATGACCTCATGTCTTGGGTGGATACTTGGTCTGTTGACGTAAGTAGCGAAGATTCAAGCCTAGCTCATGAATGGCTCGGCTGCCTCGCTGGTACTGGCAAAGCCATTCCGCCCTTCCGAGAGGCAGCCGCACTCAAGCCTTGGGGCCTCATCATTGGTGCGTTTAGCGCGCTGGCGGGGCGGACAGAACAAGCTTTCCATTTGTGGCAAGAAGCCCTGTTCGAACTAAAAGCTAGCCGCGATATACCCCTATACCTTCTCACCCTGGCGATGGGAATTGACAAGTTTTCCGCGCATCTAACTGCCCACAACCGCCAAGTGCTGCAGGCGGCTCTTGACAAGGCCCTGTTGCAATTTTTGGCGTAAGTATACGCCGGTTTTTAGTGGCGAGAGTCGCTCGCAATGTTTGGGAGGTATAAGAGGATGGCCAATGTAAGTAGCGAAGAGAAGATTCTGCGCCTGATGCGACAGAAAGTTTACAAACCCTTGAGCGAAAGTGAGCTAGTTGCGGTCCTCACAGAGAGCGGTGAGGAAGATGTGCCGTGGCGCGAACTAATCATCGGTCTTGAGCAGTCTGGCCACATAATTAAGACGCGTTACCATCGCTACGGCTTGCCGGAGCAGATGAACCTCGTGGTGGGGCATCTTGCCATGCAGACACAAGGTTATGGTTTTGTGGTGCCGCAAGTAAAGAACGGGCATAGTGATGTCTACATTCCCAGTCATGCCCTAGGGGATGCCTTCCATCAAGATAAAGTGGTGGTGCGACTAGTAAGCAAGCCTTCGGGCGATCGCAAAGCCGAAGGTGAAGTGATCCGTATCTTAGAGCGCAGAAGCGCGACTGTTGTCGGTACCTTTGCGGGCGAGAACGGGGAGTTTGGCTTTGTCAAGCCTGACGAAAAACGCCTACCCTTTGCCGTCTTAATTAAGAAAGGCCAGACCATGGGTGCGCAAAGCGGAGAAAAAGTAGTCGTTCGCATCACGCGCTGGCCTATCAAGCGACAGGGGCCCGAGGGCGAGGTCGTCGAGATACTAGGGAATGCCACTGACCCCTTAGTAGCCATACAGGCTGTGGCCAGGCAGCTTAATCTGCCGCGCGAGTTCCCCCAGGAAGCATTAGCGGAGAGCGAACGGGTACAAGCCGAAGTTGACGCGCAAGTGTCTGCCAAGCGCCGCGACCTACGTCGCTCTAACATCGTCACCATCGATGGGGAGGACGCCAAAGATCTTGATGATGCGATAGAAGTAGAGTTAGGCATTAACGGTCATTATCGTCTCGGGGTGCATATTGCAGACGTGGCCCACTATGTGCTGGAGAACTCCGCCCTAGACAAAGAGGCATATCTACGTGGGACAAGCATCTACTTGGTGAATCAGGTCATTCCCATGCTGCCGCCCGCACTATCAAACGGCATTTGCAGCTTAAATCCGCGTGTTGACCGCCTGGCACTAAGTATAGTGATGGAGATAGACCAGCAAGGTCAGATCGTCAGTCACGACTTGTTTGAAAGCGTCATCAAGACGCGCGAGCGCTTTACCTACGGCGAAGTAAATGAGCTGCTGGCAGGTGAAAACGAAGCCTTGCAGGCGCGTTATGCCGATCAACTTGAACATCTGCGGCTCATGGCCAAGCTACGCGATTTGCTCCGTGGCCAGCGCGAAAAGCGTGGCTCCATCGACTTTGAATTGTCCGAAGCCAAGATCAACCTTGATGCTAGCGGCCGTGTAGTAGACATTGCTTCCCGTGCCAGGACTCTCTCCGACAGTATTATAGAAGAATTTATGTTGGCCGCGAATGAAACGATTGCCGCACGTTTCTATGCCATGCAGGTTCCTTTCGTGTACCGAGTTCATGAGGAGCCGAAGGAAGAAAAGGTGCAAGACCTCAACTTGCTGCTAAATAACTTTGGACTGCGTCTAAAAACGCCGCGCGGCAAAATTCACCCTAGTGCCTATAGGCAAGTCATGGCGAGTATCGAGGGCAGACCCGAGGCCCACCTCATCAATCGCGTGTTGTTGCGCTCCATGATGCGTGCGCGTTACAGCCCCGAATGCTCTGGCCACTTTGGCCTCGCCGCCAAATTTTACAGCCATTTTACCTCGCCGATCAGGCGCTACCCCGATCTTTTGATTCACCGTATCATCAAAGAGGTGCTACGCGAGGGGCAAATTTCTCCTCGCCGTTGGCGCACCTTGACCGAGATTGTAGACAGCAGTGCACGGCAATCATCCGAACGCGAGCAGCTAGCCACTGAGGCCGAGCGCACCATCGACGACATGAAGAAGGCCGAGTACATGGCCGGGAAAATCGGCGAGACATTTACGGGCATAATATCGGGGGTGGTGTCATTTGGTTTCTTTGTGGAGCTGCCGAACACGGTCGAAGGTCTCGTGCATGTATCAAACCTGCACGATGATTACTACATCTTCGATGCCGAAGCCTACACCTTGATAGGTCGCCGCCTGAAGAAGCGCTACCGCATGGGAGACCCCGTGCAGATAAAGGTTGAGAAAGTTAATGTAGAAGAGGCCACCATCGATTTTTCGCTCCTTGAACAGTAATTTTGTTGGTACACCCCTCCGGGTACCATTTACAAACAATTAGCGATGGAGTATTCTATAGTAGTACTACGTAGTGTAGTAGAAAGGGAGTGGCTCATGAAACCCATCTATGTGCTCATGGCAGTTCTCGTCCTGGCAGTAGCCTTCTTTGGCTACAACTATTTTGTCAACCTCAATGCTGGCGGCGACTTCGGCGCAATTGAGAGAGAGGCGTTGGCCTTTTACCAACAACAGAATCCCACATTGACTAATCTATCAGCAGAGGTCATTGACTATGGTTGCCATATTGAAGTTGAAATTAGGCAGGGCACACAGCGTCTCGCCCGCCTGGGAGTTGCCGGTCAGGGTAACTTCTACGAGATAGGCAGGTAGTTGTTATGCTCCTAAAGCGCCGGGTGGCCCCCGATTTTAAGCCCCACCGCCTTGGTCTTGAACAAGTACTAGGTGAGCTCGAGGCCGAAATTATGGAGCTAGTTTGGATGCTCGGGGAGACGACGGTGCGCGAGGTGCATCATGCTCTTCTCAAAGGCCGCGATATCGCCTACACGACGGTGATGACGGTGATGACGCGGCTAGCGGAAAAAGGGATCCTCACGCGCGAGGCTGATGGCAACGCCTATCTTTATAGACCAAGCATGTCGCGCGAGGTTTTCGTCGCCGAGATGGTGGGCGAAGTGCTCGATGCGCTACTGTCATCCCATTCGGCTCAGACGGTCTCCCACTTTGTGACGCGCCTAGATGAGGCGAATGCGGCGGAACTGCAGGCCCTAGAGGAGTTAATCAGAATCCGCAAGGGGGGATAGAGGTGCCCTTTAACCACATGGTCGCCCCCTACATCATTTATGTGTTCGTGAGCGGGGCACTGCTTTATGGCGGAGCGCAGATACTGTCGCGCGTGTTTTTGCTGCCTCCGCGGACAAAAATGTTGCTCTATGCTGGAGTACTCATTATTCCTACCATGACTTACACCTACTACCTTCGCCACATGTCCACGGGCTGTGACATGCTAGAGAACCCCGACGCAATTCGTATTTGCTCATTGGCCTATCGCTACGGTGGTATCCTTACGCCTTTGACACTCGCACTCCTTGTTGTGTACGGAGTATGGCGCATATGGGTATTCTCAACATCACCTGTCAGGCGAAGCCACGTCAGCACTGATATCATCCCTGCGACTCGAGTGCACAGCATCCTGCTTGACTGGGGATATAACGACAAAGTAGCGGTCCGCATTGTCGACAGCCAGCTTCCCACGGCCTTTGTCAGGGGTATTATGCGGCCAGAACTGGTAATTTCGACCGGCATGCTAGCCCTCTTGCCTGATAAGGCACTGCGGGCCGTTTTGGCACATGAGGTAGCGCATATCGAAGGTGGCGACAATGTCTATAATCTCGTGCTCCTCCTTAGGGATATCGCCTTCTTTTCGCCTTTTGCTCACCTCGCCTATAAGGCCTACTCTGAGCAGCGCGAACTAGCGGCCGATCTTGCGGCGAGTAGACGTTCCGACAAGCTAGAATTGGCAGCAGCCCTTCTCAAAGTGGCGCAAAGAGGGCAGGAACTTTACCGCTTCGCCTGGCAGCACAGCTACTTAGTGGGCACGACGCCAGTGTCTCTGCGCATTAAATCTCTGCTGCGCGAGGGGCAGGTCTTTTCTTCCTTGCCGCCATGGTTGGCGCTAAGTATTCTCGCCACACTTGTTCTGGCACTATGTTAGCCCTGCGGGGCTTTTTCTCGGGATGATGTACTACATTATGTAGTAGTTAGCTACATGCTGTAACAGAAGGAGCTGTAACGGTGATAAAATTTTTGCAAGTAGCACTTAAGAATTTGCTCAGAAGGCGCTTCCGCACCTTCCTGACCATCCTAGGTATCGCCATCGGAATCTCCATGCTCTTTAGTTTTTTGGCCTTCAGTCAGGGATACGAAGCCTCCATGCGGGGGGAACTAAATAAAATAGGGGCCCATATGCTCGCTATAGCCAAGGGATGCCCCTACGAGGCCACGGCTTTAATTATGCATGGTGGTATTATCGAAGACTACCTAACTGTCGCAGACGTAGACCGTATTCGTGAGATGCCCAATGTGCAGAGTGCTGTTGGCAATTTTATGAACCAAGTTCCACTAGTCCATGGTAAGAGTGTGGTTGTTTTCGGTATGAATGAGCAAACTTTTGCCCAAAAACCGTGGTGGGTGATACGCGGGGAAAAGTTTACCGGAGAGGACTCCATCATACTGCCCGAAGTCATGGCCACCGAGCTCGGTCTCAACATTGGCGATGTCTACCGCATGCCTGGCAAAGAAAGGGATTTTGTCATCAGCGGACTGTTAGAAAAGACAGGTACCCAGGACGATAAATTCGTCTATGTTCCCTTTATTACAGCCCAACGCCTCTTTAACGCCGAGGGCAAAGTGACTTCTGTCTCCATCTTGCTTGAGGACTTAAGCCGCGTGCAAGAAGTGGTAGAAAGTGTGGAGTCATTGCCCGATGTGCAAGCCATTACTATGTCGCAAGTATTGGCCACCGCGCAAACACTCATGAGTTCGGCTCAGGCCATGATCAACTCCATCGTTATTATCGCTGTAGTCATCAGTGCGCTTGGTGTGATGAACAGCATTCTCATGTCGGTGTTTGAGCGCACTAAGGAAATCGGCATGATGAAAGCCGTCGGGGCAACGGGAAGCGATATTATTGCTCTTGTGTGGATTGAGAGCGTTATTTTGTCGCTGGCGGGCGGTATCTTAGGCATCCTCGCTTCATTTGCTACCGCGAGCTTCATCGAAACAACTATTCGCGGCCTTATTCCGTTCGCACCTCTAGGTGAGCTACTCGCCTTTGACGCTAACACGGTGGCCATCAGTCTGATGAGCTCACTCGTTCTTGGCCTAGTAGCAGGGGTTTATCCGGCTATAAGAGCTGCTGAGCTAAGTCCCATGGAAGCCATAAGGAGTGAGTAAGATGAGCCTTATAGTAACTAATAAGCTCGGCAAGAACTACCGTCGCGGCAGCGAAACCGTACATGCCCTAGAGGACGCCACTCTCACCGTCAAGGCCGGCGAACTTATCTCCCTCGTCGGGCCCTCAGGCTCCGGTAAGACAACCTTTATGAATTTACTCGGCTGCTTAGACACCCCGAGCTCCGGCAGCTACCTCCTCAATGGGCAAGAGGTAGCCGGTCGCAAGGAAAGTGAGCTGGTCAAAATACGCCAGCAGAATATCGGCTTTGTCTTCCAGCAGTTTTTTCTTCTGCCCACATTGACCGTACAAGAGAATGTGGAGTTGCCCCTGCTCTTTAACCCTACTGGCAAAAGCCGCGCTTTAGAGCTACTAGACGTAGTCGGGCTCTCCCACCGCCGGACTCACTTACCCAAGGAACTGAGCGGCGGCGAGATGCAGCGTGTGGCCATTGCCAGAGCCCTAATTAATCGGCCCAAAATTCTGCTCGCTGACGAACCCACCGGCAATCTCGACAGCAAGAACAGCGAAAAAGTCATGGCTCTTTTTAACGACTTGCATAAACAAGGCCTGACTATTGTACTTGTTACTCACAACATGGAAATAGCGAAGCACAGTGAGAGAGTGATTCGACTGGCTGATGGGCGGATACAAACGAACTAGTTTTACAAGGGCATTATTTAACAACCTAGCGCAACGCGCTAGGTTGTTTGTTTTATGGAGGGCATAAATATTACAAACTATTTGCATTAATGACATCGTGATGATAAGATATGTGCGAATGGAAAGTGCTATCAACATGGTAACAAAATCCGAGGACATGGTGCATGATTTATCTTGTGAAAGGATGAGCATGATGACTTTGTCTGCGCGTGGCAAGCCGCTCAAAATTGCGATGCTGGGTCGTTTTGTCGTGGAATATGGTGATACTTGTCTGTCCGAATCCTGTGGGCGCTCGCGAAAAATTTGGGATTTGTTTAAATTCCTACTGGTTCATCATGATCGTGTTATGCTTCCTGAGGCCATTGCAGAGCAGTTGTGGCCGGAACAGCCCTATGAAAATGCCAAGAGCGCGGTCCGCACGCTCATTCACCGCCTGCGTAGTTTGCTTGGCGAGGGCGGGGGCTGCCTAAAATTCATCCAAGGTGGCTATACCATTAGTCTCCAACATGATGTATGGCTTGATATAACCGTATTTGAAAGTGCCTGTCGCCAGGCTCGGCAGCTGGCGAAACAGGGTCTGGCGCAGGAAGCGGTGAGCCTGTACAGACAGGGTTTATCGTTATACAGTGGAGACATTCTTCCGGAATGTCCTTACACTGACTGGTTGCTACCCTTCAGAAGCCATTACCATGGGCTCTATGTGCAGAGCGTGATTGAGTTAGCGGACCTTCTCCAAACACAACTAGCCTATGCGGAGATCGAGGATGAAGTAACTAAGGCGCTCTTGGTTGATTATTATGACGAGAACTTGCACCTCATCTTACTTAGGGCATTGCTCCATGCAGGGAAGAGCAAGCAGGCCAAGGGGCACTATGAAAATGTTACTTCTGTCTTTTATCGGGAGATGGGCCTGAAGCCTAGCCCTGCGCTAAAAGGGGTTCTGCGCCTGATTCAGGGGCGTGAGCCTGAGAACGGTGCGGCGTCTGAACTCGCGGCCTTTATGGAGGCTGCGCAGTGTAGGGACCAAGCTAAGGGGGCCCTCCTTTGCGAGCGGGATGTTTTCAACGTCATATGCGGCCTAGAAAGCCGCCGCGCCGAAAGAACAGGCCACATGGGGCAATTAGCCGTGCTTGCCGTGGCTCCCGCTGGTTTCTGTGGACACACAAATCCTGAGGGGGTTGATGGCGCATCACCCTTTCTGGAGATACTGCAAGCGGCCCTGCGCAAGGGGGATGTGCTCTGTCGCGATGGGCTAGAGCAGTTCTTGGTGCTCCTCCCTGCCACCTCTTATGAGCAGGGGCAAGGGATTATACAGCGCTTAGATGTCGCCGCCAAGGCGCGTGGTCTGCTACTGCGCAGGAGGGTGCAACCACTCAGCGTGTGATTATGACTTTAAGTACATAGCATTGCCATAGAGAGCCGCTGGCCAGCACTGGTCGCGGTCTTTTTTTGTTCTCCTGATGGGGTGTAATTGTATCCTCATTAATCGGTAATCAGTTTGCAATAGTGAAGAAATTGCATTGATACCCCCTTGCATCCATTTTGAAACAGCCCACTGCTACACTTGCCTTGAGAAAAGAAAATAGCGGGAGGGGTCTTAGATGGGCAGGATTGAACAGCGCCGACAACGCCAGCTACGCCATCAGGAAGCACTGCGTGAGTGGGCCATAGTAGCATTGCTGGTTTCACTGGTGGCCCTGCTGTACCTACCGCCCGAGTTACCCATTGCCGGGGCGAAATTTACTAGTTGGGGTTTTTCGCGGGGCCTACTTCGCACCGGTGATGCCGCATCTGGTCTTGCACTGTCTCCTGGCCGAAGTATGACCAATGACAGCCCGGGGGATGCTGGTCCGGCTTTCCCAGTGGCGCAAAGGAGCGGCTGGCAAATAAGCTTAGATTTTGGCACCTATCCCGCTGGAAACAACCGATATTTCCCCCATGTACTCACGGTGCACAACTCTAGTGGTTGGGCTACAGCAGTTCACTGGTACTATTCCGGTGCAGTGGCATCTTTCATTATTAGTGACGGGCAAAGTGCTCAGATGAGTCCGGGCTCCAGTGTGGACTTAGGATTCACACTCGACAGCAAACCTAGTGACAACGCTGGTGAATATGTTGGCACCTTGCACATTGTAACCGACACAGGCTTAGTGCTTGCGGCACTCCCAGTGCGTCTCAGACTGGCCGAGCCAAAGCGTAGCTCTAGTCCTAGTGGCAAGGGGCAGGGACAGGGGACGATGGTGGCAGGCCATGTGGAAGTTTCACCGGACATGGTAAGTACAGTGGTCACCACTCCAGATTTACAGGCACAAGTGTCTGCCCCAACACAGGAAGGAGAGGGCACAAATGGGCCTGCCGGCAACTAAGCAGCTGCCAGTTTACGCTGTCGCCCACAAAGCTGTTCGCTACCTAGGTAATGTATTCTTTGTCGGTTCTCTCATCTTCGCAACGCTCCTAGTGTTTTTCCTAGTGCAGAGTCGTCTCTCCGGCGGTGTGCCAGCCGTCGCCGGCCATCAGCTATACATTGTGGGCGGTGGCAGCATGAGCCCAACTTTCTCAGCGGGCAGTGTCGTCTTGGTGCGGCCACAAGAAGCATCTACAGTGCGTATTGGGGACATTGTAACCTATCGCGACCCGGACGCAGGCGCTACCGCGACTATTGTCACTCACCGTATCGTGGGGATATCGCAGTCCGAGCCGCTAAGTTTTACGACTCGCGGCGACGCCAACCACGCCAATGACCCCCTGCCTCTGCCGTCCAGCAACCTAATCGGGCGGGTGGCCTATGTCATACCATACTTGGGCTTCGTATTCAGCTTCATGCAAACTAGAGTTGGCATGCTGGTCATGCTCATCCTCCCTGCCAGTCTCGTCATAGTGGTCGAAGTGCGCAAGCTCATGGGCTACGCGCGTAGCATAGACAACGAAAGGGGGGAATGCGTATAGAAGAGATGTTCTTCGCATCACGCTGGCGTGACGACGATAACCGGTAGGGGCAAAACTGCCGTGAGACAGTGACGCAAAGCCGCTGGGCCTTATGTAAGGTAGCCAGGCTGCCCGGTGTGGGCGGGGGCGTACCGCAAAGTACGTCAAAAATAAAATAATGGAGGCATAAAAAATGAAAGCCAAAATGATCGCTAGTATGTTGGTTCTCGCTTTGGCTGCCGCATTGGTCGGCGGCGCGACGATGGCTATCTTCACGGATACCGATACTAACACCGGCAATACATTTACCGCAGGTACGGTCAGCATTCAGGTAGGGGTCTCAACTATCGGCGTAGGGGCAGGCAATATGGCTCCTGGAGACACAATCACGGGTAGCTTCACAGTGACCAATAACGGCACACTACAGCTGCGTTACGATGTTTCTGCCCTTGCTGCCGGTCCATTGTTTGCCGGCGCGACTCCGGCTCAAGTTGGAGCACTTGGTGACGACCAGGACATCGTGCTTGCTCCCGGCGCATCAGCAACTGTCAACTTCACTGTTCATCTGCCTATTGGCGCAGGCAACACATACCAAAATGCTACCGGAACCATCGACTTCACCATATCCGCCGAACAGACCGCTAACAACTAATCTCTCTGCACGTCATCGCAGGACACAGTAACACTCTCGTCAGCATGACATGATGACGACAGAGGGAAAGGAGGAAAAAGGTGAAAGCGAGAATTCTGATGTTTTACGTAGCGGTGATACTCATCGGCGGGTTGCTCGGTGGTACTACCATGGCCCTTTTCACCGATGTGGAGAGCAACTCAGGCAACGTCTTTGTCGTGGGCAGTGTCGACATTCGTGTCGACCGCAACTTGGGCGACCCAATTCCCGGCCCCATGTTTTATACAAATCTGGCCGAGGGAACAACGCCGGGTGGGGGAGTTCCACTAAATCCCACAGGCCTGTGGGCTCCCGGGGATACAGAATCCCGCAACCTAGATGTACGGAACATGGGCTCGTTAGAGGTTCGCCTGCACCAAGTTTCAGCACAGATTACTTCCGTCAATGGTTCGCCGCCTGAGCAGATGCCGGCCTTAGCAGCATCGTTTGCCAACAACATGAATGTCAAGATTTACGTAGCCGGTCACCCTAATGCCAAAGTGCTCTATCATGGTTCTCTGGCAGCGCTTCTAGCCGGGCCGCAAGGATGTCTCTACAGGCCCCTCATCGCACCAAATCTCGGCCCGTGGCCGCCCATGGTGCAGCTGGTATACGAAGTAACGATGAACTTGAGCGCCGGCAATGACCTGCAGGGCATCGTGCCCATCGTCAGTTTCCATGTCTTCGCCGAGCAGACAGCCAACAACCCATAGAGAGCAGCGCAGTCATCCGGGTCAACTTGACAGCTTCTGCCTGCCTCTGTACAATTAAACAACACCCCAAGACAAGCCTCCTTACTGGAGGCTTTGGGGTTTTTACAGAGGAGGTCTTGCATATGGCGCCACAAGATTACCGTTTAGATAAATTAGAGACCTTGAAGGCTCACAACATAGAGCCCTATCCCGCGCGTTTTGCCACAACACACGCCCTTGCTGACGCGGCTGCCTTGCCGGATGATACTTTAGGCGTAAAAGTCGCAGGGCGCATTGTGGCTTTACGCAAAATGGGCAAACTCACATTCCTGCACTTGCAAGATATTCATGGGCGGGTACAAGTGGCTCTCAAGAAGGATCATCTCGGCGACAATTACGAGCTATTTCATAAAATTATCGATATTGGTGATTTTTTAGGCGTCAGCGGCACTACCTTTACCACCAAAACCGGCGAAAAGACGGTGCAAGCTGACGAGTTTGTCTTCTTGGGCAAGGCCCTGCGCGAAATGCCCGAGAAGTGGCATGGACTAAAAGATGTGGAACTCATCTACAGGCAGCGTTACTTAGACCTTATCTCTAGCCCCGATAGCAGGCGCGTATTCTTGTTGCGCTCGAAACTACTGCGAGAGATTCGCAGCTTCTTGGAAAGCCGCGGCTTCATGGAGGTAGAGACGCAAATTCTTACTAATCAGGCCTCCGGCGCCCTGGCCTCGCCCTTTGTCACCCACCACAAAGCACTGGGCATTGATGTCTACCTGCGTATCGCCCCCGAAATGTACCTCAAGCGCCTTGTGGTGGGCGGCATGCCGCATGTCTTTGAAGTCGCCCGCTGCTTCCGCAACGAAGGCATCAGCCCCACCCATCTGCAAGACTTCACCATGATAGAAGGCTACAGCGCCTACTACGACTATAAAGATAATATGATGCTTATGCGCGAGATGATTCTTCATTGTATTACGCAACTTTTCGGGGCAACGAAAATAACCATCGAAGAAGAGGAAGTAGATTTTGGCGGAGAGTGGCCAGTCACCACCTTCCGCGAGCTTATACTGCGCGACTCAGGCATAGACATAGATGATTATGGCGACGCCAGTTCACTCTTGGCGGCTATTTTCGCCCGTGGCATAGCTCTGGAGCACGAAAATCTCAAGAAATTAGGCAAAGGAAACTTGGTCGATTTGCTCTACAAGAAAGTAAGTCGCCCCAAGCTCAAGAGGCCCACCTTTCTCACCGCTCACCCACTAGAGCTTTCACCCTTAGCCCGCGCCAACGATGATAACCCCCACCTGTCCGACCGTTTTCAGCTCGTAGTCAATGGGGCCGAGATCATTAACGGCTATTCAGAGCTGGTCGATCCCCTCGAACAGCGGCGGCGCCTGGAAGAACAACTCAAGCTGCGCCTGCAGGGTGATGCCGAAGCCATGCCCATGGACACCGACTATCTCAAGGCTATGGAGTACGGCATGCCGCCCATTTCCGGCTGGGGCATGGGTGTGGATCGCCTCTTGCAGGTCCTGCTCAATTTGCCAAACATTCGCGATGCCATACTCTTCCCCACCATGCGCCCCCTTGAGGAGTAGCGACCCATGAAAAAACCAGAACAAGAAAAAGTATTTGCCGATAATCGCAAAGCCTACCACGACTACTATATCGAAGAAACTTACGAGGCCGGCATAGCTTTAACCGGCACCGAAGTCAAATCAATACGCGCCGGCAAGGCCAATTTGCGCGACAGCTATGCCGCCATTGTCGATAGCGAATGTATTTTAATGAATGCCCATATCAGCCCCTACGCGCAAGGAAATCAGTTTAACCACGATCCGCGTCGTCAGCGGAAGCTCTTGCTGCATAAACGTGAAATCACTCGTCTAATTGGCCTGACTGTGCAAAAAGGGTATACTTTGGTGGCCTTGCGATTTTATCAAAAAAGGGGTAAAATAAAAGTAGCACTCGGGCTAGCGCGTGGCAAAAAAACGCACGACAAACGTGAAGTCGAGGCTGAAAAAGAGGCCAAGCGCGACATCGAGCAAGCCTTTCGTCTTCGCCAAAAAGGCGAGTAAAAAACATGGGGGCGTAAAGGTTTCGACGGGGGTAGAGTTGGTCAGGGTAGCGAGTCGGGTTCCCGACACCCGTAAAACAGGGAAAACAAAAACAAACGCAAACAATAATTACGCGTACGCTGCCTAGCTAGGCAGCCGTCGGCCCGCACTTTTCCTACGAGGGCGGTAACTGGCGTCATGAAAGTAGGAGTAGGGTTATCAAGCGCCTAGTAAGTAACCCGAAATAATAGGCTAGCGAAAGCCTCAGCCCGTCAGTGGGCGTAGGCAAGGGCGAATCACCAAATCGCTGACTGCACTCGGAGAATCTCTGGCAGGCATATCTTCGGACGGCGGGTTCGACTCCCCCCGCCTCCACCAAAGAATCTACCATCTATTGATAGAATTTGTTCTGTCGGCAGATGGTTTTTATTTTGTCTAAAAGTCCGCTGTTTGCGGGCTTTTCTACGTTTGTGCGGTTTGACTTGTAGCAATTGTTGTTGTTTTTGAATAGCCGTTTTCGGAGAACACTTGACATGAACCGTGGCGGTTTTCAGGATAGACACACAGGCAAATCGTTAAAAGAAAGGTAATCGTTAAACTTTGCACCGAAAATCAGGCTATCTTTTTACGATACACCGACCCGTTAAAAATAAGGCTTTTCATGGGCAAACAAAAACAGCCCGCCCGCAGGCGAGCCGTCGTTTGTAATCAAACAGTTCAGGTTCTTATTGCCTACGCAATCCGTTTATACACTCTCATCGCAAAGATATAAGCCACGAGCACAATCCCAACGCACCATGCGAGAGCGACCCAAATGTCATTGCCGACAGGCTGATCTGACAACAGTGCGCGGATTGTCTCCACTATTGGAGTTACCGGCTGGTTTTCGGCAAAAGCACGTACGACCGGCGGCATCGATTCGGTGGGCACAAAGGTCGAGCTGATAAAGGGAAGAAGGATGAGCGGGTAGCCAAAAGCAACTGCGGCATCCACCGATTTTGCGGACAGTCCAGCAATTACGGCGGTCCAGGTCAAGGCAAGTGTAAATAGCGCCAGGATACCGGCCACAGCAAGCCATGGCAATACTCCCGCCGACGAGCGGAAGCCCATAATGAGCGCTACTAGAATGATTACGACAACCGAAATTGCATTGGATACCAGTGACGTTAGTACATGTCCCCACAACGCGGCCGAACGCGCAATCGGCATGGAGCGGAATCGTTCGATGATGCCTCTTTGCATATCCATAAACAGACGGTAAGAGGTATAGGCAACGCCGCTGGCAATAGCCATCAATAGTATGCCAGGCAGCAGGTAATTCACATAGTTATCCGTGCCGGTCTGAATCGCACCACCGAACACATAGACGAACAACAACATCATCGCAATTGGAGTGATGCAGACCGTGATAATGGTATCCATGCTGCGGAAAATATGGCGCATGGAACGTCCAAGCATAACTCCCATATCGCTGAAAAAGTGTTTTTTGATCGTTTCCATTTACTTTTCCTCCTTCTTGCCGATGATTGCAAGGAATATTTCCTCCAAGCTCGGCTGTTTTTCCACATACTCCACCTTTGCTGGCGGGTACAACTTTTTCAGTTCCGCGAGCGTGTCGTTGGCGATAATCCTTCCCTCATGTAAAATGGCGATTCTGTCAGCAAGCTGTTCCGCTTCTTCCAGATACTGCGTAGTCAGCAGGATTGTCACGCCGTCGCCTGCAAGCTCCTTGACGGTTTTCCAGACTTCAAGCCGCCCTTCTGGGTCAAGCCCCGTTGTTGGCTCATCAAGGAAGATGACGGATGGCGTTCCGACAAGGCTCATGGCGATGTCGAGTCTGCGGCGCATACCGCCCGAATAGGTGGAAACCCTGCGGTCGGCGGCCTCAGTCAAGGTGAAGCGTTTCAGCAAATCGTCAGCTACTTGACGCGGACTGGCAAGGTGTCGCAGCCTGGCGATCATGATGAGATTTTCCCGCCCTGTCAAAATCTCGTCCACGGCGGCGAATTGCCCTGCCAGGCTGATGGACTGGCGCACATAGTCGGGCTTTGCCACAACATCGAAGCTATTTACGGCGGCGGTTCCGCCATCCTGTTTCAGCAGTGTGGTGAGGATTCTGACAATCGTTGTCTTACCCGCACCATTGGAGCCGAGCAGGGCGAAAATACTGCCTTTTTCCACCTCGAAATCAACGCCCTTTAGAACATGAAGTTTTTTGTAGGACTTTTGCAGTCCTTTCACTTGAATTGCGATGTCTTTCATTTAGAATCGTTCCCCCTCTCGAATTTTTTCTGTATGTCGCGGTTGAGCGCCTCACGGCAGTTTTCCGTGTATGTGCTGGCGCAGCGCAGAAGCTCGTCGCAGAACGTGGCCACGTCCTCGCCGGTAATCTCCAAAACATGTTTGCCGTCCGCCGCGCCGACCTCGAACAGTTCTATCAGACCATAATGAATCTTCATCATGTCATAACCGATTCCCGCCGCGAACATCCACATATGTCTCTGGATTTTCTTAAATACATATTGATAGTCTTTCGGCAGAGCCTCCACCCGTGCCATCTGTCGCTTGTACTCGCGTTTGCTCTCAAGCATCTTCCTTATATTGAAATAATCATTAAAAAACTCAGGCATTAGATTGCTCCTCCTTCAATTGGTTAATTTTCGACGCAACAAATTCCCATTTTCCCCAGAACCTTCGCAGTTCCTCACGCCCCGCGTCGTTGAGAGTGAAGAAGTTTCGCGGCGGTCCCATATCGGATGACTTTTTCGTAATTTCCACCAGCTTGTTTTTCTCAAGCCGCACCAAAATGGTGTAAACAGTTCCTTCCACAACATCTGTGAAGCCGAGGGCGTTCAGCCGCCGCGTGATTTCGTAGCCGTAGGTTTCTCTGCGGCTAATGATTTCAAGTACACAGCCCTCAAGTACGCCTTTGAGCATTTCCGTTAGGTTCTCCAGCATAATCACCCCTCGCTATTCTGTATGACTGGTATGAAGTGTTACTTACTTCTTGTATATCGTATCACTGAGTAGTGGAGATGTCAATAGGGAAAATGTAATTGTGTCGTCGGCATACAATAAGCCCGCCCGAAGGCGAGCCGTGGATTATTAAATGCTATGCCGTGTCTTCCGACCCGTTCTTGAATCTGAATGTCATTGTGCCGTCCCTTCCGACGGTCGCTTGGTCAATGACCGCAAGCCATAGCTTTTCATCAAACTCCGTGATGGCGAGCGGTCGGCTCTCGATATCCCGAATGAAGCCCTCAATGATCTTCGCCTTGCCGAGCCGCTCCCGCTTGGCGGCTTCCAACTCGTCAATCCGTTCCAAGACTTTGCGGTGGCGTTCAAGGTAGGCCTTGTTGCGATCCGCCCATTCCGTCTGGTTGATGGCGGTTCGGGCATTATCGTAGATGGCCTTTCGGGACAGTACCGTGACTACCTCAATCTCGCGGTGCAGTTCGGCGAGCTCTGCATCAATCGCCGTGGTGTCGCAGAGGACGCTCTGGGCAAGGCGGCAGTCCTCGATCAACCCGTCGCGGTCGCTCATCAGGCTGTTGAAGCCTGTGAGGAAACGGGATTTGATTTCGTCCTCGGTGATATGCGGCGTTTTGCAGTCCTTGCCCGGCTTGCCGAGCCGTTTGTATTTGTCATTGCACTGCCAGACTTCCTTTCGGTAGGTCTTATCGCCCTTGTAACTGCCCCAGACCTTTTTGCCAAACCACCCACCGCAGTCCGCGCAAAGAATCTTTGTTGCAAAAATACTCGTGCAGCTTGTCGGTTTGCCAATCAAGCGGCGGCGCTCTATCTCTACCTGAACCGCGTCAAATTCGTCCGTCTCGATGATGGCGGGATGGCTGTCCTCGACGTAATATTGCTGTACCTGCCCCGTGTTCTTGACCATCTTCTTGGTGAGGAAGTCCGTGCAGTAGGTCTTTTGCAAAAGCGCGTGGCCTTTGTATTTTTCATTGGTCAGGATTGACCGCACCACTGCCGTCTGCCATGTTTTCTTACCCGCCGGTGAAGGGATGCCATAACTGCCGAGGTACTTGGCGATTGCCGAGAAGGTCTTGCCCTCCATATACAGCCTGAATATCAGCCGCACAATCTCCGCCTCTTCAGGCATAACCTTCGGCAAACCGTCCTCGCCCTTTTCGTAACCGAGGAACTGGGCATACGGCAGGCTTACCTTGCCGTCGGCCATGCGCTTGCGCTGACCCCAAGTCACGTTCTCTGAAATGGAGCGGCTCTCTTCCTGTGCCAGCGAGGACATTATCGTAATCAGCAATTCGCCCTTGCTGTCCAAGGTGTATATGTTCTGCTCCTCGAACCATATCTCGCAGCCGACCTCTTTCAGCTTGCGGACGGTGGTCAGGCTGTCCACGGTGTTTCGGGCAAAGCGGCTTACTGACTTCGTGACGAGCAAGTCAAACTTGCCCGCCAAACCGTCGGAGACCATTTGCTTGAAGCCTTCCCGCCGTTTGGTGTTCACTCCCGAAATGCCCTCGTCCGTGTACCCGCCGATGAATTCCCACTCGGGATGGCTCAGAATAAATTTCGTGTAGTAGTCCACTTGGGCGTCGTAGGATGTTTTCTGCTCGGATGAATCGGTGCTGACGCGAGCGTAGAAAGCGACACGCCGCATGACCGCCGAATTCCTCTCTTGAGCCGAAAGGATAGGAGCGGTGGCGGGAATAACCCGTATATTAGCCATTCTAACCGTCTCCCTTCAAAGTCTTTTCACGGGCGGATTGCTTCATCTCGTCCGTCCAACTTTCGCGGCGGGAGCGGTTCTCCCAAATGACCGCCTGCTCCGAACCGTCCTTAAAGGTAAACACCAGAACGCCGTTATCAGGGACTGTTATCGCAGCGACCTTCGCCGTGAATACAGTGGGGGCATACTCCGCAAGCCCTAAAACCTCGGCGCATTTCTCTTTGAGGATGTCTTCGGTTATCCGCTTGGCGGCGCATTCGCGCTTGCCACGGTAAGTGTAGGTAGCGCAAGCCCAAACCACCTTGGCATATTTTGTGCCGATGCCGTTTACCTTCTTGCGAAATTTTGCTCCGCATCTTTCGCAGATGATTAGTCCCGAAAACTCGCTGAATGTTAGCTTCCGAGGGTGGTTGGCTTTCGCTGCCCGATGAGCTATCTCAATTTGAACTGCCTCGAAGGTCTCTCTGTCGATAATTGCCTCGTGTGAGTCCTCGACATAGTATTTCGGCAGCTCGCCACTGTTTGTTTTCCATTGCTTGCTAAGGTGGTCGGCGATAAAGCCCTTTTGTAAGCACGTGTCACCGACGAATTTTTCGTTTTTGAGAATTGAACCGACTGTGCTTTCCGACCACCGACCACCGCACTTGGTGGGCACTCCGAGCCTGACCAGCTTCTTCATAATGGCGTTCTTGCCAAGCCCCGAAAGGTAGTCGGCAAATATCATCCGCACGACCTCGGCTTCCGCCGGAATGACGGTCAGTTTGCCGTCCTTGTAGTCGAAGCCGTAAATGCGGATGTTGTTCGCGGGCCTGCCCTCCTTGAAGTCCTTGCGGATACGCCACTTACAGTTTTCGCTGACCGAGCGGCTTTCCTCCTGTGCGTAGCTTGCGAGGATAGTGAGCATTAACTCCCCGTCGTTTGAGAGCGAGTGCAGATTCTGCTCCTCAAAAAACACGCCGACGCTAAGGTCTTTGAGTTCTCGGACGGTTTCGAGCAAGGTCACGGTATTCCTCGCAAAGCGGCTGATTGACTTCGTGAGGACGAGGTCAATGCGTCCCGCCCGACAGTCTGCAATCAGCCGCTGGTATTCAGGCCTTGAATCCTTTGTGCCGGTTTCCGCTTCGTCGGCATATACGCCGACATATTCCCATTCCGGCTTGCTTTGTATCAGATTTGAGTAATGGCTGATCTGAGCCGCAAGGGAGTGGAGCATTTCGTCCTTCCCGCAGGAAACGCGGGCATACGCCGCGACCCGTTGTCGTGACGGCAGCAACTGCGCCGTCCGTGGTAGTTTAGTTATCTTTCTGCCCATAATGGCCTCCTTTCGCACTACCATATATCACTCTTTTTTCCTTACATAGCAAGTCATTTTCGAGGAATATACTGCACGAGGATAAACCGTACTTTTGGGCGAGCATTGTGTCTATTGCCAGCAGGTCGTCGTCGGAAATCACACCCTCGGAGAGCCAGTTTTTGAACACTGCCATCGCCGCCTTGTAGCGGAGGATTGCTTCTTCCTTGCTCATAGCGAAGCCTTCCGCATTGCCCCGAAGCAAGACCGCGAGCAGTATTTGCGACGCATGTTCCCGTAGGCTTCAAATTCCGTACCGCAGGTCGGGCAGACGAAACGGTAAACCGCCCTGCGGTTCACGGCTTCAGGGTGCGTCTTCCACCAAGCCATACGGCACCTGTTAGAGCAGAAGCGTTTCTGCTTCGACCCCGGCGTATGAGTGAGCGGATATCCGCAGTTGGCACAGGTGTCAGTGGCTACGGGTTGTTCTTGCTTTATCGCAACGCCGATGTTATTCCGGCGGCAGTAGGACTTGACGGTGTTTTCGGATATGCTGAGATCGTCGGCGATAGCGGCGTAGCTTTCACCTTTGCCGCGCAAATATGCGATTCGTTGTTTTTGCATCTTGGTCATACGGTTGCCTCCATTCGGAGGGGGAAAAGGAAAACCCCCTCACCATCCACAGGACAGCGAGGGGTCAGTTGGCAACCGAAACGTGCGATTTATTCGGTTTTGATGAAGGCGTCGACAATCGCCGCCGCCTTTACCTTGGCGAGCATTGCGTCAGCATTTGCCTTGGTGTTTCGCCCGACGTGTGCAGCCGCTTGACCTCGGCGCGGAAGGTGGCCATCGACTTCCCGTGCCTTGGGAACCAGTGACCAGGGTCTGCGTGATTGGAAGCGATGCCACGTTTATGCCCCTCGAAATGCCCGATGACAACGCCATCAGCCATTGGGTCGAGGTCATACTCCTTACAGAGATAGGCGCACAGTTCAGTGGATTCCATGTACACGGCGTTAAAATAAGCCGCGTCGGTTAAACCGTCCTCGCAAACCTCAAAGGAGATATGCGTATTGTTGCCAGAACCTCTTGGGCCTCTGCCACAGTGCCAACCGCGATGATTCCATGGCAAGGTCTGGTAAGTGGCAATTGAGCCATCTGCAAGTCTGCCAATAAAGGCATGGACACATACCGGCACACTTGCTCGGTTCCAGTGGTTATTGTGCCGGTTTCTCCCCAGCAGCCCGTCGTCCGGCCCCACAAAGCGTCTCAACCACGGGTTGTTGGCCCCGGTGGAGTGCACCATAATGCCCCGCGGCACAATGTTTCGGCCCGCCTTGTAGCAGGCGTTATGCGTGAGAAAGAGCTCTCGCAGATTCATCTTCTGTCCCCCTTCCCGTCGTGAAGCCGCGCTAAGACCTCGCGCAGCTTGTCCGGCACGGGTAGTCCGAGGGCTGTGGCATTTTCTAGAATTGAGATACCCTCATTGCTGAGGTAGAAAAAGATCACCGCAGTGCGGATGGTTTGCGACTGCCCGAGCACTTGGCTGTCAATTACATGCCCTAGCCCCACCAGCGCAAGGATGAGCACTTTCTTAAAGATGCCCTGCGCGCCTATTTCGCTAGAGAGGCGCTTCTTGAGGATGGCATTCATCACGCCAGTGACATAGTCGATCACCATAAAGGCGAGTAGGGCGTAAAGAAAACCGTCCATACCACCTACATACCACCCCAGAAATCCGCCCAAGGTGGTAAAGATGGCTTGGAACCATTCCCCGCTAGATCGCATTGCTACAACCTCCTTTTCATCAACTCCTTCACAGGAGTGGCTATCATTTGGCAGATAAAACCCTAGTCGATACGATTAGGAAGCGACAAGTTGCGGGGCTAATCTTGCTTTCTATCAAGAGAGTAAAAGGCGTCGTATTAGTTCTGGTAGCGCTTAGGGTCCAATTTTCTGAACTACACTAGAATTGGTCCTCGGTTGGATGTCCACTCCACAGGACTGGGACGCGCCCTCCCTGCAACATGGCATCAGTCACGTACAAAGTTCCGCGGGCGTTAGCCAAAACCAAACGTAACTCAAGCGTAGCTACTCGTGCTCCTGCTCGCACCGGCACCGTAAGACGATACAATCTCCAAGGCCCCAGCGGCTGGCTGACATTGTAAATCCGCATCCCGGGAGCCCCCTCTATAGCAAGCGCGAGTAGCCGCCCGTCAGGTGACCAGTCTACAGCGTAACCGTCCTCAGGGTGAGGGGGACGCCAGGAAGTATCTGCCCCAGTGCCACCACCCGTTCCAGGGACAACGGCCCAATCCGATACACGAACAACGGTAAGACCGGGCGCACCTAAATGAGCAATAGCCAGATACTCACCCCCATCTGGCGAGAACGCCGTGCCGTAATTAATTCCCGGGAGTAGCGAGAACCCTGCCACTGATTCCCATGTTCCTGCACGAAGTACTGCCTGCCCGACCACATAGGTCCCCACACCAGTCGCTGACCACAGTGGCACGGAGAGAAATTTACTGTCTGGCGACCAGGCAAGGCCTGTCCCTGGCCAGTTAAATGCATAGCCCGGGACATGTATCCACGCTGCGTTCGAAACCTGGTAGATATACAGGAACGCCGCTGTGTTTGTGAGGGCCAACCATTGTCCATCAGGCGACCACACGGCCTCCAGGGCAAGATCCTCTCCGAAAATAGGGGGTGTTGGGGTCGGGCCTAAAGTCCAATTTGAAGTCTGAACGAAGTGCAGACTATGCAATGACGCGTTCATAAACACGACCGCCAAGATTTGCCCATCGGGGGACCAAGATAGCGAATAACATTCTCCTTGAATAGTGGGGATTCCGGCGACTAAGCTCCAATCTGAGGTGCGTAGAACAAAGACACACTGAGACCGCGGCCAAGTGTCACACCCATAAGCCAAATATTGCCCGTCGGGCGACCAGGCCAAAGCACCCCCCTCTGGTGGGACAGCCGGGAATTGCGTCCCCCAGCCCTCCACGCTAATAACAGAAAGACCATGCAAATTGTCCCCCCCAACTCGTGCTATGTACCTACTATCGGGAGAAAATGCAATTCGGTGGGCCCACCCTTCCACAACCGGCCCGGGAACATGTTCAAGTTCGAGCATGCGTCACTCCCCTCCGGGAACCAATGCCGTCCACCGCCGGTCACTGCTCCCGTCTGTATATCTAACTATAATTTCAACGCTGGCGCTCCCCGAGGGTTCCACACGCACATTTGACCGCGCCCACGCACTGAAGATGTAATCCTGCCTATGCACTGGGGTAACTACCTGCACCAGCGTGTAGGTGGTGGTAAGTTGCCCTTTTGCACGGAAAGATGTTAGCCCGGATACTCCTTGCTCAATGTCAGCCTCCCAACCGGAGACGGCCCAATGCAAAAGGCCATCATTAGCCCGTGAGTTACGCAGGAGATTGTGAACTGAAAGATGTGTAAGGTCTTGTGCTATAGTATCCACCTGCGGCTCGAGACGTGTAACTCTGCGGTCCAACTCACCCACATTCTCGCGTAGGGTGCGTTGGGTTGTGGCCAGTTCTATTTCGCTCCGCCATGGCTCCAAAACGTAGTTTCGTAATCTGACAACACGAGATGTTAAGTGGTGCCCGCTATCTTCATCGTAAACGGTCACGCGGTCGCCTAGACGAAGACGCTCTGCGTCACCGTGAGGCCCTGACAGGTCTACGATGCTGCAACTGTAACAGATACGCGGGATTTGCAGAGTAGCAAATTCTCGCATCGCAAATTCCATAAGTGATTGCGGGGTTGTGAGATCATCTGCGACAAGCACAGCAGACGGCGGCGGGTTGTATGGGCTGCTGACCTCTAGGTACGGTATGCCTTGATTCACTTCAGCAATTGTTAGTCCATCTTTACCCCGCGGATAGAGTCTGTGAACTAAATCTACCGCGCTAGTCTCAATCTCGAATTTTCGTAGATTCTTTCCCCGCAGGGCGTGTAATCCAGAGTCTTCACCGCCAGCAAGTTGCACCGACACTGTTCGCACGAGCGTGTTCCAGACGATCTCAACCTGGAAAATGCGCTCAAGTTCCCGTAGTGCCTCTAGGCGGTTACACCCTCCTGCCCACCACAGGCTCCGACGACTAGTTGCAACAACTTGGTATGGTGTCCACTTTGTATCATCGAGTAATATTGGCAATATCTCGGCCACTGTGACACCGACCCAGTCCTGTGCTGGCAACTTGGGCATCTTAGCCAAATCGTACCACAGCGCCCACGCTTCTATTTCTACGCGGCGCAGTCCGGCGTTATCCTCGAGCTCACGGATGATAGTTACGCGATAGATTCGACCTGCTAGGTCAACTAGCGAGCCCAATTGAAGCCCAATCGGGAGTGAGGAGGGGATGATAAAAGTCAACTGGTCGACACCTTGCAAAGACTCATCAATCAAAATTTCATGGGCATCCGCCAGTAAGACTTGGGGACTGCCCTCGAGGTCAACAACTACCGGCAAGGCGTGACTTGGATGTGTATACCAACGAATCACAAGCTCCAATCTTCCCAAGGCCCCACCGACCGTAAGACCCTGCCCCAGGCCCATCGCAGTTAGCTTCGGCGACGCTTGGGCAAGGGTCTGCCCCAGACCGACCGCTGCGACCAACCCACCCGAAACAGCCGCGCTCATGCCTGTCCCTAACGCCCCGCCCAGAGCAGCGGCGTCAATGCCTCGCCCCATATTGATGAGGGCCAAGGCAAGCCCAGCCCCGCTAGCATGCGCCAAAATTGATGCGCCCACCTGAAACATTGCGGCAGTGGCTCCCGAGCTGGAGGCCCCTCCTGACAAAGATGGCAAAACTTGTTGCGTTAATGCCGATAAAGCAGTCTGACTGGCCCCCCGCGCAGCAACTGCCTTCACAACGAAAATAGAGAGTTCACCACCGCTATGCCCCGAACCAACCGCTGCTATCTTCACCTGTGGTGATTCTAGGGGCACAAAGCCTAGTTCGGCTGCTGCTCCTGCAAACAGAAACTTTTGCCCGTGCAAGCGATGTCCCCACATGGCTGTCATTCTTCAATCACCCGAATCTCTAGGCTGAAAGGACCGAAGGTACTTCCTACCGAGTAAGCTAGTGGGACTAGGCAGGCCTCGGGCCAGACAGTCGCTAAATTCCCCGCAAGGCCTAGCAGAGCATCGACACCAAACATCTGAGCACGGAAAAGGTCTGGAACAATCATCAGCGGTCTGTAGAGAGTCACCCCAAAGTTGCCAGCCGTCCCAGTCGTTGCAGCGAGCGTCACATCACTGACGGATTTAACGCCTCGACTCCCCTGCGCCAATGGGATTAAGACTGCCCGATCAACCTCCCGAAACTCAGTGCCACCAAATAGCGTGGGCGGGGAGACGCGGACTACATCAGCATCGTCTATGTAGGTCATGGTCGCTGTAGTTGCCGTCGAGCCCACTGTGCCATAAATCTCAAGGACAGCTATCACCCCCAGACCGTCAGGGTAACGCGTCAGTTGGAGGCTGGTTACCGCCTGCGGCGTCGTCACTAGACCGGAGAGACCCCCCACATGGTACAGGCGGTCCGCAAGTACCACCGTCCCCGCAGTGGCAAGCTCCCCCTCGACCTGGGCAAGGCGACCAACCGTTGCAAAAGACTGAAGCGGCATCGCTCCCGCCAAAGTCCGTGTGCAGATTGCTGCTCCCCCAGGAATTGTGCCTGCAATGGGGGAGCGCGTCCAGAGGGACAGCAGACGGCTAGTCGGGGGCAAGAGAGAACTTTTCAAACTACGGATGCGCTGCGATGGGCTGGTGACGCGCGCAGCATACCCCGCATAAGTATCTATCGGCATGCGTAACCCCTCCCTACTTCTCAATCATGTGTAGAGAGCCGAGGACAGCAGGGGCAGAGGTGCTGGCAGGAAAATGAGCAAGGGACAGACAAGCGCTGGCTGGAATTTCTACTACACTAGGGAGCCCAGAAATAAAGTCTCGCACTACCCCTACCGCGGACACGCTTAGCGGCACCAGGGTGAGGGGCCTTGCCACCGTCACCCCAAAACTCCCCGCTGTCCCAGTCGAGGCCAAGAGAGTAACACTAACCACAGACTTGACACCTCTATCTCCGCTAGCCCGCGGCAGGTGAATAAGGCGCGTGGCTTCTCGATTCCCGGTACCACCAAAGGGGATGGCAGGCGTAGTCCGAACTACATCCAATTCATTAACATATGACGCAGTTATAGTGGTCCCGCTCGTGCCCACGAGCGTGTATATCTCCACCCAGATTTCATTGCCAATGCCCCCGAGATTGCGAGTCAGACTCCCACCGACATTCTGGGGCGTAAGCACCGTCCCAGATAGACCACCGTTATGCAATAGTCGGTCATACATAACGAGAGTCCCTGACCCCCTTGCGGTCGCCGCCAGACCCAGCAACCATTTCTGCTGTGCTCCTGTCGGAGGAGTGAACCTCAGGGCTCCCGGCGTAGTGTTCGACGGAGCCGACACCGCACCCGGAATATCCCCGTGAGCGGGAGAACCCTGATACAACCATAGACTGGCTAAAGACCCGATAACCACGGCCGGTGCGGCTGCTCCAGCAATGCGCGCCTCCTTGTGAAAGACGAGATGTTCAGGGTTACCCCCCAACCCGCCGGTCACTCGGTGCAAAATTTCTGAAAGGTCTACAAAAGCCCCCATCGCCACCACCTCCCTTCGATTAGGCTATGGTAAGAGTTAGGCCATTCACGGGTAGTCGTAAAATGTCGCCAACGTTGACACTGCGCATAAGCGTCAGCGGGCACCAGTAGAGGATGTTCCCCGCACCTTTTGTCACGCTGTCGCAAACAATGGCGTACTTAACAGTAACGGTTGGCATATTTTCAAAATCTAACGCCGTTGTGTTTTGAATCTGCCCGACGCCACCTGACTGTGTGGGCGAACTAAACACCACCGCTTTCCTATCACCAGTGTAGGCAGTGATTTCGTTCCCCAACAAGCCAGCTTCGAGGTCCGCATCCGCGGCTATATCGCTGACTAGCCCCACAAACACGGTCGCCGCGGCGGCATAAGTCGCGTTGCGGAAGACGTGGTTCAGTAATCGTTCCTCCAACCAAGTCGACATATTAGCCATCTAATAACCCCTCCTTCACAACCAACGATTACGACAATGCAACTCCAAGACACTCCAAGACGCCCCGCCACTAGGGAGAACTGTAATCCTGTTCGCGCCCGGCAAGAGCTGTGGGAAGATAGGCTTATCGAGTTGCGGGAGCACATTCGTGCGACTGGCACCCTCCACCCGAGTAGCGGTCTTAGCCGCGCAATCAAACTCCAACCACTCACCTAGGGCCAAAACCCCCCGATAAAGAATCGCCTGTGCTCCGACAGCAATAATAATTTGTTGGCCACCAAGTCCGCTTGAACCGCCCTGTAAACGTAGAAGGGGGTCTGCAGGAACGGTGCCTCGCTGACTAAGAGTATGGGGACTCGCCGCGAGCGTCACTACATCGGGATTAAGCGCGTAGACAAATGGGTCGGAGCAGACAAACGTTATCGTAAAGCGCGCTTGCCGCGACACTATGGAGGCATCTATCCCTCCCCCTGCGTATGCCGCTAGATAGAACCTGTCTGGGATACTGTCAAAAAGCAAGCGTTGCACCCCACGCAAGGGGGATAGCCAGGCGCGCACATTAGTCAGCCGCGCCTGCAATTCCGTCATACTAGAAGCGGCTAACCAGCAGTCTAAGGTGAGAGTACGTTCCCCAAAGTCGGGTAGCATCCTTATCGCTCCATGTCTGCCGGGCAGCGTGATTACCTTGTCCCTAGTGCCAGGCAGCACTGATACCGGCGACCTTAGCAGCCTGACGTGATAGGTACTGGAGTGCTCGCCCGCAAAGGTGAAATCGCTCACGTTACCTTCCTCCCTTGGCGCGCATCCCCGCTTGGATATGACGGTGCAGTTGGCGGCTAATGTTTTCAATGTCGGCCTCCGAGCGAATGCTCATATTCTGCACGGTAAACAGCGGCCCTTGGTAGTTACTTTGACTTGCCGCCGGTCCAACGGGAGCGCTGACGCTTCCACTAACCTCGAAGTTAGTAGGGATAGCTTTCCGCATGTCGTCACCCACTTGGGTCATGGCCCGCGCAAAGCCAACGCCGATGCCCGCTGCCATGTCCCCGCCTAGGCCCGCGAAAAGCAAGGACGGGCTTCTGATGCCAAAGAAACTCCTGATGCTGCCGACAATGCCGTTCATAAAGACTGCGATCTGAGAGCGAATCCATGTCCCCATGTCGGAGATCCCCTGCCACAGGCCTCTAATTAAGGCACCACCGATCTGCGACATCTGGCCAATGGCGGCGGTGAAAGCACTAATAAGCCCCGCCATGATCTGCGGGACGGCCTTTACTACTTCCGCGACAATGACCGGTAGATTTTGCACCAGCGCCACCAATAGCTTGACTCCCGCTGCGGCTAATTGTGGCACAGAGCCAAGTATCCCAGTAGTCAGGCCGGTGACAATCTGAGGAATCGCCGCGACAATGGCGGAGACAATCTCCGGTAACGCCGCGACCAAGGCCACCAATAGTTGAATGCCCGCATCGATGAAGAGAGGGATGTTACTTGCTAAGAACGTAACGATAGCGGTAATGACCGCCGGCAGTTCAGCGATTAACTGCGGCAGAGCATCTAGAATGCCTTTCGCCAACCCCAGAACGATTTGGAGCGCCGCAGTGAGAAGTAGCGGCAGATTGTCTATTAGTGTCTTTTTGACTAGCACTACCGCCTGCACAATCGCGGGGATCAGCTGAGGAAGCGCGCTGCCAATGCCTGTCACCAAGGTGGTGATCATCTGCACTGCGGCTGACACAAGGGCAGGCAAGTTAGAGATAATCCCGTTAACGAGGGCCAGCACCAGTTGCAGTGCCCCCGCGGTCAGTCCAGGCAGGGCGCGAGTTAAGCCCTGCAGTAGCGTCATGACAATTTGCGAGGCGGCGTTCACCAATGCGGGGAGGTTGTCCACAATGGCCCCGCCAATGGACATCACGACATCCATGCCTAGCTGGATAAAGTCCGGCAGCACTTGCAGGATGGTATTCACGATGCCACTCACCGTACTCCCGACTACTTCCCGGATTTTTCCCCAGTCACCCCCGGCTTCGTGCAACCCGCGCGTGAACTGGCCCAAAAGTTGCACCCCGTCATCGGCCAACACCTGTAATTGCGGTAATAATACTAAGCCTAGCGCGTTTCGCGCCGCAGCACTGCCGGATTTTAATCGCTCCACGGCATCGTTAAAAGTGCCGAGGGCCTCTAGTGAGCCCTTGCCCATCACCGCACCCATGGCTCGTGCTTCTGCAGTCAGCTCTGCCATCCCTAGAGAGCCTTCTGCGATGAGAGGATTTAATTCTTGGGCGGCTCTCCCGAACACTTGCATGGACAGGGCATTGCGCTCAGTTTCATTGCTAACTTTGCCGAGAGCGTCTATGACCTCCCAATACACCGTTTCTGCATCGCGGAGGTTGCCCCGCGCGTCGGTCACCGAAACCCCCAGCGCCTTGTATGCCCCAGCAGCCGCGCCTATGCCACCGCGCGCAGCCGACATGGATTTTAAGTTTCTCGCCATACTGCCGGTGAGAGTTTCAAGCGACACATCGACGAGTCCGGCCGCGTACTTGTAGGCCTGCAGACTGTCCGTACTCATGCCCGTAACCGTGGCCATGGCCAGCATCTCGTCGGCATACTGCGAGGCTCCGACCGCCATATTGCTAAGCTGCTTGGCCGCGCCGATCGCAGCCGCACCAACAGCAACAAAGGCCCCGGCCATAGCGACGCCAACACCCTTGAGGATGCCGCCGAGCTTGCCAAACTTGGCCCCAGCTTCGTCTGCGTCTTGGCCCGTTTTGCCGAGCTCGTCACCAAACTGGTCGGCTTGTCTTTCGGCCTCGTCAAACCTTTGCCCAGACTTGTCCAAAGCCTTATCGGTATCCCCAAGTTCGCGCTCCATGCCTATAAGCTCGGCCTGCGCGCGGTTAAGCTGAATCTGCCACTCCTGTGTGCGCCTGTCGTTCTCGCCGAAGGAGGTGGCGGCATTGGCGAGAGCCGCGCGAAGCGTCTCTATTTTCTTACTCTGCGCGTCAATCTCTTGGCCAAGCACTGCTTTGCGCGCTGTTAAGGCCTGTACAGATCTGTCGTTCTGGTCGAACTGAGCCGAGACTAGGGCCATCTCGCTGCCTAAGACTTTAAAAGACCTGTTGATGTCTTTCAGGGCATTCTTAAATTCCTTTTCTCCCTCAATGCCGATGCGCAAACCAAAGTCCGACACTTCGTCACCTCCGTTCCCTTGGATTACAGACCTGCTGGGATCACGTCATCGATAAATAGTTCTCGCCTCGGCTTGGCCAACCCATGGTACTGCTTGTGGCACTCCCACAGGTCAAGTAATTGCCCCATCGGCAGTAGCCAAGTCTCATCCTCCGTGCGGTTTAGATGCACCGTGCCGTAGTACAGCAGCCGAGCAAACAACTCCTCGTCGCTTACTCGGCTGGCACGTTTTTTGGCTCGTCTTCGCTCTCGATATGGCGTTTCGTGCCCCTATAGAGGGCCTCGGTAATAGCCCCCTGGTACTTGGCAAGTTCACTCGGCGTGGTCAAGAGCTCAAGCTCGTCTGTAGTTAAGAGAGGTCTTGCCCGTTCCTTGTTCTTAAGATTGTGGATGAGGATGGACTGATTCGCTAAGAGGGCAATCAGCCAGATGACTTCATCGAGCGCTAGTTCAAAGTTCTCCGCTTTCATCAGCTTTTCGCCGAGATTCTCCAAGCCGCCGTAGCGCTTGGCAATCTCCTTGGTGGCGCGGGTGGTTAGCACCAGGCTGTGTTCACAACCACTAATGTTGATGGTCGCGCTTCTTTCGCTATCCATGCCGCCCCTCCTTAAGGCAGGAAGTCTGGCTCGTAGACTGTGGTGTGCCAGCCGGTGACTATGGCCGGCAGGACACTTTCATCATCGGAGTTGACTTCAACTTTCCACGGGTGGTGTCCGCGGGTATCTGCCTTGTTGCGCCGCGTGACCGTGCCTTCGATGGTGGGGGTGGAAAAGGTTATAGAGTCGCCCTTGGTGGCAAGGTTAGTGGAGGGTATGCCAAATTTCACGCGGTACAGCCAGAAGTAACGGTATGCTCCGTTGGCCTTCTTGGCGCGAAAGCCGATGGCCACTGGCGTGCCCACGTCCTCGCCGCTAGAAACCAAGACGCCATTTGTGTCCACGGAAGCCCCCGTAAGGAGGGCGGCCACAGTGCGTCCGATACTGTCGACATTGAGAGTAATCGTGCCGGTCTGAAATTCCTTGACCACCTCCACTGCACCATCGTCCGCGTAGAGTGTGGCTTCAGCTACCTCGACAGACAATTCCGCGCTAATAGCCTTCGCCAACATGACCGGCGTACCGTAGTTTTCGTTCCCCGTGCTGGGTGCTTCGGTGATGGGTGCATAATAGAGCCGATCAAGGCCAATGGTCGCCATGCTTTATACCTCCTAGACTTCATTTTCTTTCGCCACATCGATGGCGTAATGGTGGTATCCGGTGTCAACCTCGTAGCCGATGTAGCGGCGGTCAGTTATGGTAAAGTCGTTTTGCAGCAAGGCGTTTACCACCTGATTCTTGCGCGGCAAGTAATTGTGCTTGCCGAATAAAGAGAGACGAGCTTCCTGCACCTCAAGCCCCGGCGCATTGTCTGCGTGGACCGCGAAGGTGTCGGAGAGGGGAGTAATGACGATGTACTCATCCGGTGCGACACCGCTAAAAACGCCCGTTTCGACTGAAACTATGCCTATTAGTAGGGTATTAAGTCTAGCCAAGATGCTCACAGGCGCTGTACCTCCCGTTCAAAGACCTCAATCATCGTCTCGATGACTGCTTTTTTGGACGCACTTCTTGCCGGTTTCAAGAATGGTTTTGCTGGCTGCCCATGTTTGCCGTGCTCAAGGATATTTGCCACCATAGCATTACTGCCACCACCGCGCCGAGGTTCGGAAAAGCCAATCTTAATATTTAGAGTGCCGTCTCGGTTAAGTTTGACTGGCGATACACCCAAGGCCTCGACCAACTCACCCGTCCTGCGCGAGGGGTGCTTGGTGTCCCGCCCTATAACCGCTTCCAGATTGCTCTTAACCTTGCCTAACACGACCTCGCCGCCTGCTTCGAGCACCTTACAGATCACTTCATCTGTCTTTTCCCCAAGCCGCGACAACCGCAAAAGAAAATCCTCTGGCAATACTATTTCGCCTTTAGCCACCGGCAATCACCTTCTTTGCGAGAACTTCGAGGTACATCCCACGTCCGCGCACATCCAGAGTGCTCAAGATGTTATGCCTGCCCTCCGCACATACGATAATCATCTCCGGCGTTACTTCAAGTCCGGGAATCTTGCGGAAGCGAAAGAGAGAGGACGCCTCAGAGAAGGACGCCAAGTTTGCCCACTTTTCAGTGCCGCGCTTATCTTCCTTGTATGCCCGCACGGAGGCGAGGACTGTGTCGCCGCCTGTGGCAAACCCAGCCTCGTCCCGCGCGACTTTGACGGAAATGATGTCTATGAAGCAGTTCATTTTGCCAAAGCCCATGCTTACATCCCCCAATTCCGGTCAAGTCTGAGGAGGAGATGGACCGTGCTCCACACCTGCTCTGCCGCCTGAACATTGTCCGCAAAGAAGCCAGCGGTCGAGCCATCTCTACTCTCGTAGAAATGGCTCGACAGCATAATTACAGCCTGCTCGGTGGTAGGCGGCATAGGATTTGCACTGTAGTAGTCCCTCACCATATGCTGGTAGCCTTCGGCGTAGCAGACTGCAGCTCGGATGAGCCCTAGGAGGAGCTCGTCATCCTCGGCATGCTCCAAGATGAGGTTGGCCTTAACTTTCGGCAACAGGGCGCTCATTATGCTCATGTTGCGCCGCCCTCTGCTAGGTCGCTTTCTGCTGCAGGACTTTAACGGCCTCCGGTAAAATTAGTTTGCCGTCGACTCGTTGTGTGGCAATAAACCCTACCTGGCCCGTAGCTGCAAAGAGCTCGCTCAGCCGCTTAAAGACCCTGCCTTGCCTGTCTGCCACCCAGTAGTAGCCAAGGTCACCGAACACAACGGTCTTAGCTCCTGCCACAATGCCGGGCACATAGGCTGAGGTGTACAGGGGACGATTGAGGATGGTGTCGGGGGTGCCTTCCTTGATGGAGGGCTGCCAGAGATACTGACCGGTGCTATCCTTAAGTTTGCGGATGGCCTTAATGGTAGAATCGTTCATGACAAAGACCGCCTTGCCGCGGTAGGGAGATTTTAGGCTGTGGAACAGGTCGAGAATTTCGTCAAGGGTAATGGCCAAAGCAGCTGCTGTGGTCAGGCCGACTTGGCCACCTCCCGTCGCGGCTAGGATGCCGTGGGGCTTGCCCGTACCATCGCCCACCAAGAAGGCTTCTTCCTCCTTGTTGCCGATGCGGCGAGCGAATTCCTTGGCAATGTAGCTTTCTAGGTTGAAAACGCTGTCGTTTAAGAGCTCCTCGGAGACTTTAATCATGGTGGCAAGTTTGTACGCGCCGATGGAAACTTGCCCGAAAGCGTCGTCACTTTCGGGAATGGTTCCTTCCTCGTCGACCCATGAGGCTGTGCCCTTCGAGGCTACGACGGGGATTTTGCGGTCACCGCTCGAAGTAGTGATCACGTTGGCTAGGCGGCGAAAGATGTTCTCTTCCTCAAGGGCTTGAATAAGCCGGCGCTCAAACTCGTCGGGAACGAGGTAGCCGCCTTCAGAATCCGTGCCGATTTGCAGGGCGTTGCGCACGGAGGCGGCTCCCTTGCCGCGCATGGCGTTCCAAAAGGCACCCTTGTACTCGGATGTCGCGCGGCCAGATTTACCTTCGCCCGTATTGACCGTGGGGGAGTTTACGAGGGGCAGGCTGTTGTGCGTTAGAAGCTCCGCATCAATGGCTGCCTGCCGTTCCAATCGCTCGATCTCTCTGCCGAGGGCGACAACATCACCTTCCATTTTTTCATACGTGGAGGTGTCCTCCGCCGACAACAGGCCATTGCCCCCGCGTTTGCTGTCTAGGAATGCTTTAGCTCCGTCCCAAGCCTTGGCGCGCTTCTCGCGCAGTTCTAACATCATACTCATAATGAATGTCCCTCCTTAGAATTTTAGTGAGAAATTAAAGAGAGCCGCTTTGTGAGCGACTCTATAGGGGTACCTGCTCTAGTACTAACAGTGTCGGGCAGCTTTCTAAGTAGCGAGTTGGTGACAGCAGTCCGGCTAAAAATTAACCCCTGGCCGGTGTCCATAGACTCCTTGCTTTCCGTGAAAAGGATTTTGTCCGCAAACCCGAGCTCCACAGCTTTCTTGGCGTTCATCCACGATTCTGCGTCCATCAGATGGGAGAGCTTCACTCTAGAAAGGCCGGATTTCAACTCATAGGCGTTAATGATACTTTCCTTGACCTCATCTAGCAGGGCCTTAGCGCGGAGCATCTCCTCGCTGTCGCCAATCGCGATGGTCGAGGGATTGTGGATCATGAGCATACTTACGGGTGACATGTACACGTCGCCGCCAGCCATGGCAATGACCGAAGCGGCACTGGCCGCAAGGCCGTCAATCTTGACGGTCACTTTCCCCGTATAGTCCATGAGCATATTGTAGATCTGCGCTGCCGCGAACACATCGCCGCCGGGGGAGTTGATCCATACGGTGATGTCCCCCGCACCCGCCAGCAGTTCACTTTTGAACAGCTTGGGCGTCACTTCGTCGCCCCACCATGTCTCCTCGGCAATGGGACCGCAGAGATAGAGGGTGCGTTCTTCGTCAGCGTTACGCACCCAGTTCCAGAACTTTCTCATGTGTTCGCCTCCTTTGCGTATTGCTGCCCCGCCTGTGCAAGGGGGAGCATGTTGCCGTTTACTAAGTACAAGTCGCCACCTTCAGCTGCGGGAACGCGGTTTAGATCCTCTAACTCCCGTATGTCGTTGGTCGAAAGCCAGCCGTTCTGCCTCCCTGTGGCATAGCCCTGCATCCTGCTCTGGTAATCTCCGCGTAGTAGCCCATCTAGGTTGAACTTAATGAACATCGCCTGCTTTTCGGACGGCAGTAACAAGGACTGCTTTAGGGCCTGCTCCCAGCGCACTACCCAGGGATTTAGGGTGTATTTCACAAATTCCAGGCTCTGCTGCTCGATGTTACTGAAGCTCGACTTTTCAAGGTCCCCGACCATGTGGGGAGGGATTCTAAAGATCCGTGCGATCTCGTTGATCTGGAATTTACGTGTCTCCAGAAACTGCGCCTGCTCCGGTGGAATGCCGATGGCTTGAAATTTCATGCCCTCCTCGAGCACCGCCACGCGGTGGGAGTTCATGCTTCCCTGATAGGCGTTGTTCCAGCTGTCCTTGACGCGTTGAATGTCTTTAATTACGCCGGGATGTTCCAGCACACCGCCGGGATTTGCGCCATTGGCAAAGAACTTAGCGCCGTACTCCTCGGTGGCCAAGGCCATGCCAATGGCGTGTTTGGCCATGGCGATAGGGCTGTAGCCGATGAGTCCGTCAAAGCCTAGGCCCGGAAGGTGCAGGATTTCCTCCCGCGGCAAGACTGTGTAGCCGCCCTTGGGGTTAATGCCGCTTTCGTCAGCGTCACGATAGTACGTATAGATCAATTGGCCGCTGGCGGCGCGACTGACCTCCATTTTGTTGGGCAGTAAGGGATAGAGTGCCACTACCTGCCCGCGACCGTTTCGCACTACTTGGGCATAGGCATTTCCCCACAGCAAAAGATGACTCATCAGTGTTTCTCGGAACACAAATGACGTCATCTCAGGGTTTGGCTCATCGTGGAGGAGGTAGCAGAGGGAGTGGCCGCCCGCGCGCTCTTTGCCGCCGTCCTTTTGGTGACGGTAAAGATGCAGCGGTGGCCCAGCAATGGCTTCGGCCAGTATGCGGACGCAGGCGTAAACCGCTGTAGTCTGCATGGCTGTCCGCTCGTTAACAGTTTTGCCGCTGGCGGTACAGCCGAACAGGAAGGAGAACCCGCTGCCCAGGCGGTTTTGCGGCCTATCCCGCGTTCGGAACAGGCTCTTTAGTAGATTCAAAGGCCTCACCTCCGCATAGTTGGCATCAAAAAAGCACTCAAGAAATCCTGAGCGCCAAAAAACATGATCTATAAGTATTTGCCTAGGAGCAAATGTTGCTCAATCCATTCCAGAGAAGTAGTATTCCAATGAACAAAAGCATTATTGGCAGCAAAAATTCGGCTGCCGCATTGATTGCTCTTCTAGATACGCCTTCAATCCTATCAAATCGCTCACCTCGAATTAAAGAAAACACAATGTATAAGATTAACATGGGCAAAACATAAATTAGGCAATAAACAATGAAGAATCCTAGTGCTACGGGGAGATTAGCCCCACTAGCCGACAATAGAGAGATAAACCCAAAATACGGTATTGCCGTCGGCATATCCGACAAGGTAGAAAATATCGCTAAAGCAGCTAACGACAGTGGATTAACCATTTTTACTACTTGCCCCATGTAATCTGTCTGTTTTTCTTCCTTCTTGATTATTCTATTTATGAGTCTGACAGATAGAAATACTGCAACAATTATAAGAATAACAGCAACTGTTATTCCGACCAGCCCTAGATATACAACGTACCTCTCTGCTAGTATATAAAAGAGTGACTTTATATACTTATCAACCCCGATAAATACTATGAACCCGAAAATAAAATAAGCCAAGTAAGTTCCTGCAACAAAAATCAAGGAGTGCCACTTTTTCTTTACCACGGGCAAGAGCAGCATCATCGTTGCTATGGTAGCTGGATTAAATGCGTCAATCATTGCAAGCATAAGAATCGTAATGATGTTACTTAATGACATGCTTTTGCACCTCGGCTGTAAGTCTAGCAAGCAGCTTTTCCAGTTGTTTAAGTTCATGCGAGTCAAGGGATTTAGTGATGTGCTCCTCAAATTGCTTATGAATATTGTTGTCTGATTCCATAAGTCTCTTACCCTTTTCTGTTAGCTCTATCACATAACTCCTCTTATCGCCGTCATTTATTGTTTTCTTGATATAGCCTTTGTGCGAGAGACTATCAATCATTTGCGTCACAGAAGCTTTCTTAACTCCCAAAACTTCTGACAACCCTGTAACGGTGATTTGTGTAGCATCAAAAATGGCTGCCAAATACTGATAGCTGGCAACAGTAATCTCACTGTGTCCCCTGCAATTGCTCGATGCGTTCATCATTCTGTTATAGGCATAAAATAGTTGATTGAAACTATCCACCCAAGACATAACAGCCTCCGAAATATATAATTTGGTAGCCTTCCTAATCATACATGCTCTATAAGGTTTGGTCAAGTATTTTTTACAATATTAGAACCCCCCTCTTATCATACACACTCTCGTTACTGCCTCCGCACCGTATTGCCCGGTCGAGCGCCATAATCGCTGCCACCGCGCCATCGATCCTCTCCGTGGACTTTTCCTTGTCCGGCTTGATGTTGCCGGCAGGGTCGGTACGAATAAAGATGTTGTCCATCATCCAGCGCAAGACTGGATGCCCACCATGCGCTATTTTCTCCTCCAAGGTTAGCTTCATCAGCTCCTTGGTGGGTGGCGACATATCCTTAAAACCCTGCCCGAAGGGGACAACCGTGAAGCCAAGCCCCTCAAGATTCTGCACCATCTGCACCGCGCCCCAGCGGTCAAAGGCGATCTCGCGGATGTTGTAGCGCTTGCCCAGTTCGTCAATGAACCGCTCGATGAATCCGTAGTGCACCACGTTCCCTTCGGTGGTCAGCATATGTCCTTGTTTTTCCCAGAGGTCGTACGGCACGTGGTCGCGCCGGACGCGGAGACCGATGTTGTTCTCAGGCATCCAGAAAAACGGCAGGACAGCATATTTGTCGACTTCATCCACTGGTGGGAACACCAGCACGAAGGCGGTAATGTCGGTGGTGGAGGAGAGGTCAAGCCCGGCGTAGCAGACCCGCCCCTCAAGGCTTGCCAAGTCAACCTGGAAGGCGCAGGCATCCCACTTCGCCATGGGCATCCAGCGCACGGACTGTTTGACCCATTGATTGAGCCTAAGCTGCCGGAAGCTATTCTCCTCGGCAGGGTTCTGCTTGGCCGACTCGCAGGCGGCCTTCATCTTGTCGATGCCGACGGTGATGCCAAGTGAGGGGTTCACTTTCTTCCATACCTTCGGGTCAGTCCAGTCGTCATCTTCTTTCGCCCCATAAATGACGGGGTAGAAGGTAGGGTCGTGCTTCCTCCCCGCGAGGATATCTTGCGCCTTCTGATGCGTCTCATAGCATATGCTCTGGGTGTCGGTTCCTGCAGTGGTGATGAGGAAGTACAGAGGCTGGGTTCGCGCGTCACCGGAGCCTTTGGTCATGACATCAAAGAGCTTGCGGTTAGGCTGGGTATGCAATTCATCGAATACTACGCCATGGATATTAAATCCATGTTTGGAATAGGCTTCTGCACTTAGTACTTGGTAAAAACTCTTGGTCGGCAGATATATTAGTCTCTTGGTGGAAGCTAAGATCTTCACCCGCCGAGACAGGGCGGGGCAAGTACGCACCATATCTGCCGCCACTTCAAAGACAATGCTGGCCTGCTGCCGATCGGCGGCACAGCCGTAGACCTCAGCGCGTTCCTCTCTGTCGCCGCAGGTGAGAAGCAGGGCGATGGCAGCGGCCAACTCCGACTTGCCTTGCTTTTTCGGTATTTCTACATATGCCGTATTGAATTGTCTGTAGCCATTTGGCTTTAGGATGCCGAAAACATCGCGAACAATCTGCTCCTGCCAATCAATGAGTTCAAACGGCTTGCCTGCCCACGCCCCTTTCGTATGGGTGAGAGCCTCGATAAAGGAGACAGCATAGTCGGCGGCAACCTTGTCGTAGCGCGAGTCGGCGGACTTAAAGGAGGTGGGCTTGTATTTTTTCAATTTGCGCAAAGGCCTCGCCCCCTTAAAGAAATAGGCATAAGAAAAGAGCCTCCGCAGAAGCTCTGTACGTAGCGCTATCGCTACAAGTGCCCTATTCGATGTCGGATTCACCCGTCAAAATAAACTGGAAGTAAGGTTTAGGATGCTCTTCAAGGTACAGCACCAACTCTTTCATACCCCGCGCGGCGGCTTCGAGCTGAACGCGTGCTAGGTCAAACATATTTGTTACCCCGCTGTTTCGGATGACAAGGATTTGTGCCCTGACAATCTCAGTCACAGGACGCCACACCCTCTCCTAACGAATCAACAGTTGCTCTTTGCAGCACCTTAACATCGAATCCGGCTGCTTTGTAACCTTCGAGGATGATTGAATAGTAGTAGCAGCTTGGCTGGCCTAGTGGCCTACCCACGTTCAGGATGTACACCATCGCTGTGACGATTTGTCCGTCTAGCGTCACCGCAATAGACTCCTTGCGGTAGAGGAAGGGCCAGCCTTCGTAGCGGTCAAGGGCCGCTTCGTCCTCTGCTGTGATCTCCCAAACCAGCACGGGGACGCTGCCGCCCCAACAAGGCTCCACCGTCGCTACTACGCTCTCGCGCGAGCCCCGAAACAAGAGCCGGAAGTCATCTATCGCACCCACGCCGACGACTTTTGCCGTGGGGCATCTGTCCGGCATCTGCGCTCGGTTTAGGTTGGAACCGTAGGCGGCGTATAGCTTGTTATCTTTGTCCATGGGGACGTCCTCCTCATTCTGCGAAAAAATTGCCTGCAATAACCACAGCGATAGTAGCAATTTTACAGCTTTTTCACCGCGTCCTCGCCGTACACCACGCCGAGGGTGGAGCCGGAGTCCCAGATACAGAACAGGGTGCCGATGTCATCGATGAAGTCTACTGTCCCCTTATCGCCGGGCATGAGCTTGGAGTAGGGGTCATTCATCCTGAGAAGCTCCACGCGGGTGCCGCGGGGATATTCCTTGCGTAATTGCGCCACGCTCTCCGGGGTGGGGAACTTATTCATTAGACGCCACCTCCGTTTTAGCTTTGGCACCGCTTCTAAAGGCGCTGTTGCCGGAGAGGTTTCGCAGCAGGATTTTTCGCGCTGCCTTGTAGTCGTCGCCCACAAAGCCTAGGCGGAGGAGGAATACCCTGAAGGTATATTTTTCGTTCTCCACCGCCTTTTCCCTGGCTTGAACCCGTTTTTGCTCTTTAGCTGCGGCGCAGAGCGCGCCTATCAAGCGGGAGTAGGCAGAAACCTCCTCGCCGGTGGCGCTGAAGGAGAACCAAGGGAACCTGAGCGTAGTTTCCGTCCGGACAACGGGGAGAACGTCCGCGCCGATGACCTTCTTAATGAGCACTGCCTTGCTGGCGATTAGCCGGTCGAGGTTCTCAAGTGCCGCGTCGGTGAAGCCCGTGAGTGGCATTTCGATAGTCAGCGTATCGCACAGGTCATCGTGGTCGACTTCCTCTGCCGCGGGGACGAAGCCAAGTTCCCGCAGCCGGCCGAGCAGGTTCTGCATGGTCGCCTCGTCTAGGCGCTCGTCCCATGCAAGGGCGCCGTCTTTGCTGATGGTCACACTGCTAACCGCGTAAGCGAAGCTCGGTGCCCCTTTGTATACTGGCTCCCAGCCAAGGGCCTCTCCCGTGGCTTTGGCTAGCTCCTTGCGCCGCGCCCCTGTCACATTGAATCTCTTTTCCATTTAGTAAGCCCCCTTTATCTCCTTGGTGCTTACATATATCACTCTAAAGCTGTGCGATAGCAAGTTGTTTATTTCGCGCACGCCGCGTCAAGCGTCAGCACGTCGCCGCCGCGGGCAACGGTAATGGGTTCGCTGGGGAAGGCGGCATGAAACCGCTTGATGCTGGCGCTGGCGTATTGCGGGTCAATTTCCATGGCGTAGCAAATACGGTCGATCTGCTCACAGGCTATCCCTGTTGAAAAGCTACCCGAGAACAGGTCAAGCACGATGTTGTTTGCGGTACTGCTGTTTCTAATGGGATAGGTGAGCAAAGGCACCGGCTTCATCGTGCTGTGAATGTCGTTTTTAAGCGACTTATCAAAGTGCCAAATTGTAGTCTGCTTTCTGTCGGCATACCATTTGTGTTTGCCCTTCGCTTTCCAGCCAAAGAGACAGGGCTCATGCTGCCATTGGTATGGGGAGCGTCCCAGCACTAAGCTGGGCTTAACCCACACACAGGTGCCGGACAACTTGAAGCCTGCCTCCCGAAATGCCCGACGGAAGTTTTCTCCTTCGGTGTCGGCGTGGAAAACGTATACACTAGCGTGGTCATCGAGTGCAGCTTCGGCGGCAGTGAACGCCGCGAGCAGAAATCTATAGAACTCCTCGCCGCGCAGGTCATCGTTCTGGATTTTCCCTGCCTTGCCTTGGTAGGACACCCCGTAGGGAGGATCGGTTAAGAGGAGGTTCGCCCGCTTGCGGTCCATCAACCGCTCTACGTCCTCAAGTTTTGTGGCATCGCCACAGAGTAGGCGATGACTGCCTAAGTGCCACAAGTCTCCCGGCAAGACGAAGGCCGGTTGAGTAAGTACGGCGTCGATGTCGAAGTTATCCTCTTTGACATCCTCGATGTTATCCATCAAGTTGTTCATCTCCGCGTCATCAAAGCCAAGGAGCGAAAGGTCAAAGTCCGCGGCTTGTAATTCGGCGATCTCTACCGCCAGCATCTCCGCGTCCCAGCCGGCACTTAAGGCAAGGCGGTTGTCGGCAATAATGTACGCCCGCTTCTGGGCCTCGGTCAGGTGCTCCACGAACACGCAGGGGATTTCCGTCAAGCCCTCGGCCTTCGCCGCCAAGACCCGCCCGTGACCCGCGATGATGTTGTAATCGCTGTCAATCAGGCAGGGGGTAACGAAACCGAACTCCCGTAGACTTGAGCGAAGCTGTAGTATTTGCTCTTTGGAGTGAGTCCGGGCATTACGAGCGTACCCAACAAGTTTATCAATATCGACCGATTCCATTCTTTCAGTCATTTTCACCACATCACCCCCAGCATCTCGTTTGTTCTGGCAAATTCGCCGTGATATAAAACAGCCGCCCTGTCATAGGCGGCTGCGGCTTCTTGCGGTGTATTAAATCGTCCGATGAGTATTCGTTTCCCCGGATGTGGCGATATCCGAGCGACATGTTTGTTTTCACTTACCCGGAAGGTCACGCCTTTGTAGCCGGTGAGATTGTCGCTCCGTATTGGGCGGTTTCTCGAATTCCCAAGCGGAGTACACAATCGAAGATTTTCTCTGCGATTGTCCAAAGGGTTGCCGGAAATATGGTCGACTTGGATGGGGTCTGCTTCATTCAAGCCCATAATGAGCCGAGAAAGCATCACCCGTTTTCCGCAGGTGTTACTGGTAATATGGTTGCTCGAATCAATATGCCAGCGATATGGTTTAACGAATCGTAACGCATCGCGGTCAATAATGAACTCTCTGCTATCCGGACAGATTACCGCTAAAGTCCCATCTTTCAGAGTCCTTGTAGGATTATATTCACGTTGGGCGCATCGCCGACAGCACACAGAACGACCGCTTGTCAGCCCTCTTGTTGGTATCGTTTGTGTTTCGCCGCAGCGGCATTTGCATATCCACTTAACCCTACGGTCTTTACTACGGATACTGGAATCGCCGATTGCCGTCCATTGACCGAATGCCTGTCCTATTAGTTTCTTTGTTGGCATAATCAGAGCCCCCTGTTCGTGAGCAATACGCTCAGTTACATTCACTTGCTACTACCTTCCTTTCCTGCCCGACAGCAGAGTCTCCATAATGTCATCCTGCGGATTGCCCGCAAAGGCCGTGGTGCAGTTTTGCTTCACGATGTCGAAAATCTCGTACCAGAGAAGATTGGCTTGCTTCTGGAACGACTGGCTCATCTGTACGAAAGGGCTGGCTATTGCACCGCCTGTGGTTGGGTGCTTTCCTAGAAGCCCATAGGTGCTGATGGCCTCCTCGCACTGAATAAAACGCGTGAAGGCCTGCGCATAGGCCTCAATCAGCCGCGGGTTGACGAATTTCTCGCAACCGCGGTCTTTAAGCCATTTCCATGTTTCGACGAACAATGCGTCCGCGCCGAGCGGTTTCCCATCCCTTTGCCTTGCACTGAGGTAGTCGCTTGGCGCAGGGTTATCCTCGCCAAACATATCTGCCGCGCCGTCAAGTTCGCTCGCCTCAAGGAGAGGCGCAGGCGGCAGCTCCGGGGCCTCCAAAATCCGCGCGACCTTGCCCGCCGTGATTTTCTCCGCAAGGGGCTGCGGTTTGCCACCGGCGCGGACGCGGCGGCCGCCCCGGTTCGTTCCGTCTTTTGCCACACGCCTTTACCTCCTTGCCTGTTCAGGGGTAGATACCATTTAATCCCTTGTTTGAACCTGTATTTTTTCACGCGTGACCCCCCGCCCGTTGCACGCCTCAAAGGTTGCAGAGATTAAGACCGCCCCTACCGCCCCCAGCGTCCGCCTTCGCGGGCAGTGATCTCTGAGTGGCAAGGGGTACACAAGGCCATGAGATTGCTCGCATCGTTGTCGCCGCCCTTAGACAAGGGAGTTATGTGATGTACTTCCGAAGCGGGTGTGAGCCGTCCGTGCTGCTTGCACTGCTCGCACAGAGGGTGTGCCGCGATGTAGCGGTCGCGTATGCGCTTCCACGTCCTGTTGTATTGTTTCTTCGTAGCAGGGTCGCGCTGGTATCGCTCGTAGCGTTTTGCTTCCTGCTTGGCATGCCCCGCGCAGAACCTGCCTTCTGTGAGCTGCGGGCAGTTAGGGTGGGAACAGGGACGCTTTGGTTTGTAGGGCACTGCTTCACCTCCGCGGGATAAAAGAAAAACCCTCGCAGGTACAACGCTGCGAAGGCTCTTGCCATAGTTTCGGATACTACAACTATACCATGCCGTGAAGCAAACATTCCCTCAGAATTCCCTCATCTTTAGCCGAAGAGCTTACTTCGCAGGTGGCTTAAGGCGTACGCCCTCAGGCGTTCGATGTGGCTTTCGCTGTACTGAAGTTCGCTCATCAGACGGTAGGTTGCACCGGATTTCTGGTTGTCCGCCATGTAGAACTCGGAAAGGATATGCTGTTCAGAGTCCGTCAAACTTGACCACGCAGGCCCAAACCAAGACATGTACTCCATGGCCTGATTGTAGCGTTCCCGCAAGATGTCGAGCCTGTCAATTTGCGACGCTATTTTGTCTGCTCCGGCTTGCGGGTTTCTGGCAGAGGGCATCCCGGACAACTTAGGGACTCTGGGCGCATGCATTTTTTCGTACACGTCCTTAATGTCCTCGGTGGTGTTATTAATGATAAACCGCATATTGTGGTAATCGCGGAGGGCGGCAATCGTCGCCGCATTTTTGTTGATGTACTTCAGTGCGATCATCTGCCCGTCCCCTTTCCGAGGTTTGCCTTCACCGCCTGAATTAGGGCGGTCTGTGTTGCATCCTTACGCTGCAAGGCGGTCATGACTTGCTCGTCAACTGTCCCTTTGGCGATGATGTGGTGAATGACCACAGTGTCTTTCTGCCCCTGTCGCCAGAGTCGGGCGTTGGTCTGTTGGTAGAGCTCAAGGCTCCAGGTCAGCCCAAACCATATGAGGGTGGAGCCGCCTGCTTGCAGATTCAGCCCATGACCGGCTGACGCGGGGTGGATAACTGCTACGGGGATTTCACCTAGGTTCCACTGTTTAATGGAGTTGGCACTGTCCAGTTTAACGACGGGGAATCGTTTCTTTATCCGCTCCAAGTCGTGCCTGAACCAGTACGCCACTAGGACGGGCTTGCCGGTTGCCGCTTCCACCAGATCCTCCAATGCTTCCAGCTTGCGGTCGTGTATGTGGTGGACTTCTCCATCGTCGCCGTAGACCGCACCATTTGCTATCTGGCAGAGCTTGCCGCTCAAGGCGGCGGCATTGGCGGCGGTCACTTCCTCGCCCGACAGCTTCAGCACCAAGTCCTGCCGCAGTGCGTCATACCGCGCCCGCTCTTTGTCCGACAGCCGAACAGGGTACTCGGCGGTGACCAGTTCCGGCATTTGTATATGATCGGTGGACTTCATGGAAATAGTGATGTCAGCAATTCTGCGGTAGATTTCCGTCTCGGTATTCGGCAGAGGCTTGTAACTAAAAATGACTTGACCGTTGCGCTTATCGGGGACGAAGTAATCAGCACGGAACTTCCCGATGAACCGCCCCAGACGCTTACCCATGTCCAGGAGCCGGAATTCAGCCCACAAGTCCATCAGCCCGTTGCTCGTCGGCGTACCCGTCAACCCAACGATGCGGCTCACCTTAGGGCGAACCTTCATCAAAGACCGGAATCGCTTAGACTGATGATTTTTGAAAGATGACAGTTCATCGACCACCAAGGTATCAAAGTCGAAGGGGATGCCGCTGTCCTCGATGAGCCAGTGGACGTTTTCCCGGTTGATGATGTAGATGTCGGCTTTAACTCGTAGCGCCGCTTGCCGTTCGGCTTCCGTACCGACCGCCACCGAAAACCGCAAGTCGCTGAGATGCTCCCATTTGCCGAGTTCGTCCGGCCAAATATCGCGGGCTACACGAAGTGGGGCGATGACCAAAACCCTATGGGTCTCAAAGCTGTCGAACAGGAGGTCGTTAAGGGCGGTCAGGGTAATCGCCGTTTTGCCAAGACCCATGTCAAGCAGAAGGCAGGACACGTGGTTTTCGTCTATGAAGTCCTTTGCGTAATCTTGATAGCTATGTGGTTCGTATTTCATTCAGGATTCCTCCGATTTGCTCCCCGTCATCCAAGATATAAACCCTGAAGCCCAGCCGCCGGAGCAGCCCATGCCTTGCCTCTTGCAAAGGGCGAGGTTCCTCCCCATGGCGTTTGACTTCCACAAAGGCGATTTTACCATTCGGCAGGAGTACAAGACGGTCTGGCATTCCATCGTAGCCGGGGCTTGTAAACTTGGGCGCGATACCCCCCACCGCCTTGACCGCTTGGACGAGTTTCCGCTCTATGGTTTTCTCTCTCATGTTGACCTCCGTTTTTGGCTTGCCCAACTTGCCCAACTTGCCCATTTTTCCTATATAGCTTACGCGCGCGTGTTACGCATGCCTGTTTCTCTTTCTACTATATAAAATAAGATTTAATAGTATCTTTATCGGCATATGGGCAAATTGCGACCACATAACGCCGATTCATGAGGGGCTTTCGACTTTGCCGATCTCGTTGCCGATGTCCCAATCGGCAATGATGGGCACGCAATCTGTCCGGATAAAGACTTGTTGGGGTCCATACATCGGCACAAGTCGTTTGCCCGTTTTGCCGCCACTGAACTTAACCCAACCTCCGAGCCTGGTGAGGATGCTTTGGAGTTCATATGAGTCCGCTTTCTTGATGGACTCGCGGGACTTCCCGAAACACTCGCACCAGATTTCCATGACGCAAACTTGGCTTCTGCGGATGCTGCCCTTCACCCCCGTGGGATCGTCGGGAAAGCGGATGTATTCGAGGCGACGATAGATATCCATATCGTCCCAGTTTGCGGGGAGCAAGGCGTCGAGGTATTCGGCGACAAGCCCTTCGCGATCATCTCCCTCCATCGCGTCCCGCTGTTCAGCATAAGCCGCCAGAGCGGTATCGCCTTTAAGGAACAGCTCCTCGCCGCCTTGATATTTAACCAGAGCTTCCGCCCAAATCTGGTCTATGTCCGCGAGTTCCCAAGCGGGGTATTTTCCTGCACCAGATACCCAAACCGGCCAGAAACGGCGGTTGCCGGTAATATCTCGTAGGAAGCCGCCGTCCGAGTTGGTCGTGCCGACTATAATGCACTGGCGAGGGTGGCTCTCGACCGCGCGGCCGTAGGAGGGGCGGTATTTGTCGTCTACGCGGGTAATGAAGGACTTTACCGTCTCCACGTCCATTTTCTTGATACCTGCCAACTCGCCAAGTTCAAGTATCCAGTAGCCCTGCAGCTTCTCCGGCGCGGTCTTGTCCTTCATGTCGGATATGGAGAGGCTGTCGGAGTACCATTGCTGGCCGAGTTTAGCGAATAGGGTGGACTTCCCCGCACCTTGTTTGCCGTTCAGCACCAGGATGGAATCGAGCTTCGTACCCGGGTTGAAGATTCTAGCAACTGCCGCCACAAGCGTCTTTCGGGTAACGGCTCTGACGTAAGGCGTGTCCTCCGCGCCGAGGTATTCGATGAACAGGCTGTCGATCCGGGGAAACCGATCCCATTCGGGAAGGCCTTCAAGATATTCACGGATAGGATGGTAGGCGCGGTCATCGGCGACCTTGGTGAGGGCAAGTTCGTAGTTGCGCGCCGAGAACGTACCGTAGCGTTTGTCGATGCAGGCAACAAGCTGGGCGGTGTCGGCGTCCCTCCAAGGCAAATGCGGCCGCCACCATGGTAGGTTATCCCCGTATATCTGGTTGGCAAGCCGGTTGTGGCGGATGCCCGCGAAGTCCTCATCGTTATCTAAGATAAGGAGCAGGTTGCTGAGGGTGTTGGACAATACGCCGCTTTTCTCGCGCTGAAACAGGGACTTCCAGTCACCTTCCGGATCAAAGTCCTTTTCGGCGGCGGCGATCCGCTCCTCGGCAAGCAACAACTTTACTTTTTCGTCCTTTACCGCGAATTCGCTCATCGCCTTGAAGCCCGCCTTCTCGTCAAAATCAAGGAATTGGTGGATACGGACGAGGTCAAAGGCATTCAGCAGCCTGCCGCAGGCGGGGTCGGTGGCATGGTGGGAATACGCCCATTTCCCCTCGTACAACACAACACCCGCTGAGCTGTCGGCGGGGATGTAGTCGTAGCGTCCGCCCATCGCCGCCGGCGCGTATACGTCGGGAAGGAACGCCGTGATTACGTCCTCTATCGGATAAGCGCGGCAGAAAGCCCCGACCACGCCTTCCTTGGCGAGGGGGTCCTGCTGCTGACGGATGCTCCGCTGGATTACCTCGGACTGGCGGCTTGACGTAGGCCAGAGCGAGCAGTCCCGCCAGTCGGACAGTTTCAAGAGGTATGCGTCGGGGTCGAGGGTGTCGCCGTTGAGTACTTTGAAGATATATTTCCCGTCCGATGGCGTGGACGGCCAGTACATCAGGCGTTCCGGCTCATAGGTGCTATCGTCGAAGTAGTCCATACCGACGACTTCCGCCACCAGCCGGGAGAGTGCGGCGTATTCATCCGGAGTGACCTCGCGTGCAAGGGGTATGACTACCCGAAGGCGCGGTTCTTCCGGCGTGTGGCTGTGGGTCGAGTAGACCGCGCACTTGTGCGGGAACAGCATCTCCACGGCGTCGATGAAACTACAATTGGCGTGGTCGGCGTCGAGGGTGACCCCCGAACGGCTCTCGACCGTGTCTTTCTTGCGCCTGCCGCCCTTTAAGTGTCCAAGGACATAGCCGCCCACGTCCTTGGCGGCGTCGCGCTTGTCTTTTGTGAATTTCTTGTATTCGGCGACCGTCTCGGTTGTGCGGCGGGTAGCCTTGAAACGCTCGCATAACTCATCGAAGGTGGTTTTCTTGTTGACCCACCGCTTTGACAGGCGGCTGTCGCCGTATGCGATTTTAAGTTCCATGCCCCAACACCTCGCATTTGTGGTTAAAGTGTTTGATTGGCATACTGCGCCTCTTCGCCTTGGCGATTTCAGCGGCCATGCCTTTGCTGATTTTCTCCCCAAAAACCCAGAGTTCGTCGCACTTGCCGAGCAGGACGAGGGCAAAAAACAACCCCAGTGCCCGTTCTTCCTTGTCGCCGTCGTCCATAAATTGCGGGTAGAGCAAGTGTGGAGCAAGCGGGATGCACCCCTTGGACACGGCGAAACGGCAATACCCCCGTGCCTTAGATAAGTTGTACTCCGTTTCTCCGGCAAAGGGCGAAGCGACGTATACAAGCGGTCGGTACTGCTTCGCAGAGGTTTCGGTTTTGGCTACCGCCGTCAACGCTTCATAAGCCGTCGGGTCGGGGTAGCCTTTCGCGTTATATCTGTCCATTGCCGCCCCTTTCGCCAAGGAACAGATTTGTAAAGTACTGCTGCCCCTTACCCGTGACTTTGGTCGTCTTGCTGATGGTGACGTGGCCATCCGAGTGCGTGATGGCGGTTTCTTTGACTTTGAACAGCTCCAGCTCCATCGCTCTCTGGGTCGGGGCGTTGTAATCCGTACCCTTTCGCTTGATGAGATAACCATCCTGACGTAGCCTTTCAAAAAGGCGGTTCTGCCCGATTTCGATGCCGTTGCCCTTGAGGATTTTTGCCAACTCTCCGATAAGGATTGTACCTTCGGATACCGATACCGCATCGGCAAAGATGACCTTCGGCTTGTTTTCAAGGGCTTCCAGCAGCAATCGTTCCTTTGCCGCGCGTTCATCTTTTAGGGCGGTCAATACCTTAATCCAAGCGTCGGGGTCGTTCATCAATTCCTCCAGCTTGGCGGGGGTAACATACGCGCCGTGCCTGCGGATGGTCGGAAGCACCGCGTGAGTGACCCAACGTCTGAATTTTTTGGCTTCGGGCTTGTCGGAACGGAGGATTACGCTGTAGAGCCCGCTCTCGTTGATTATGTTGGTTTCACCCTGACGCCCTAAGTCAAACTTAGCCCGCTCGTCTTCGTCCAGACGGTCGGCGACGATGGTCGGGTTACTGAGTCCCAGCACCGCACAGACATCTTTTAACACCCACCAATTTTCCTCGCCTTTCCGGACAGTTCGGATTTCGTTCCCTTCGTAGAAGAACACCTGCAATTCATTCATGTTGAACCTCCTGAAAATAATCTTTTCGAGAGGTTAGGAACCCCTCACCATCCTCAGGACAATGAGGGGCAGCTTGGCAACCAAACTGTTAATCTTTTTTATAGAACGGGCAATCGAACCCATCGGCAAGGAGCAAAAGACCATCTGCCCACGGCGGCGTCCGGCTCATTTGCTGACACAGAACTTCCGTTGACATCCTTGGGTCGGCTTCGATTACGACTTCGTCGTGGACGTGCATCACTATGGAGCAATGGCGGAGCGTTCGCATGGTGTGAGCGAGGATATCGCGGCTTACTGCCTGCACAATATTCTCCACAAACTTAGGACCGTAGCTTTCGATCCGCTCCCATTTCTTTGTGCCTCCGACGCCCTCGTAGGTCACGCAGTCCGAGCCGAACCGGTTTGTGCCAATGCGGGGCTTAACGTAGCAGAGCCGTCTCCCGGATGGGAGCGTGATAAATAGCATCCCGCTCTGATAACCGAAGCAGATGCCGTGGGTTTCGGTAACCGTCCTGTCCCTGACCGCCGTAATGGCGGCGCGGTCAACATCCCACCAGAACCGCACGATGTTCTGGTTGGATGCCCGCCAAGCCGTGACGAGTGGTTGCAGTTCATCCTCCGACAAGCCCATCTCAAGCGCGCCCATTGCTTTGAGCGCGCCGACCGAGCCGCCGTAGCCAAGCGCGAGTTCGGCGATTTTGCCTTTCTGCCGGAGAAGGCTACCCTTAACGACGGCGTCAACCGGCACATTAAACATCTGGCTCGCCGACGCTTCGTAGATTTTGCCGTGGGTGGCAAACACCTCGTTACGCCACCGCTCTCCGGAGAGCCAGGCGATGATGCGGGCTTCAATAGCCGAAAAGTCTGTAACGATTAGCTTTTGGCCGTCCATCGGCACAAACGCCGTGCGGATTAATTGGGAAAGGACATCGGGAATGTTGTCATATAGCAGTTCAAGGGCATTGAAGTTGCTGTCTCTCACCAAAGCCCGCGCCTGCTCAAGGTCTGGCAAATGGTTCTGAGGGAGGTTTTGCAGTTGTATGATCCGCCCGGCCCATCTGCCGGTTCTGTTGGCTCCGTAAAATTGGAACATACCCCTTGCGCGACCATCGGCGCAGACGGCGTTTTCCATAGCCTGATATTTCCTGACCGAGGATTTTGCCAACTGCTGCCGGAGAGCCAGCACTTTGCCAAGCGGCTCTGGAGCATCCTTGAGCAGTTCCGCGACCGCCTTTTTGCCGAGGGTGTCTGTCTCCAAGCCGTTGTCGGCAAGCCATCGCGTCAACTGCTGCACAGAGTTCGGGTTGTCAAGGGCAGTGAGTTCTTTCATCAGCCGGGTCAATTCGGTGCGGGAACGGGAATCCGCTTTGATGGCGCCCTTGACGAGCGTCATATCCAAAGCCACGCCACGGTCGTTAATCTCTTGGTCGTGGGCGTATTCCTCCCATACTTTATCAGGCACGGGGAACTTGGCGAGCCGCTCCTGAATAGAGAGTTCCGCTTCCACATCACGGCGGTTGTACGCTTTGAAGGATTCCCATTTGCCCGGTTCGTGTTCCGGGAGATTTCGTGTCCGTTGGCCGTTTGCGGTGGTGGGTTTGCAAGGCGAACAGAAATAACGGATGAGTTCCTTGCCTGCGGTCAGCTTCTGTTTCCCAAGCCCCAAGACCGCACCCGCGCCTTCAAGGGAGAGCGGCAATCCCATATATGCCGAACAGACCATGACGCAGCGCCACGATTCGGGGTTCAGGTACTTCGTCTTACCGAGATATTGCTCGGAGAAGTGGCCGTCGGCGGAGGGGTCGAGGCTTGCGCCCATATTCCGCAGATAACGGGACAGGCACACCCGCTCGAAGTTGGCGTTGAACGCCCACTTCTGGACGGAATCGTCAGTTAAGGCATCGAGGATATTGGACGGAATAGTCTCGCCGTCGGCGAGAGAAATCACATGAACGTCACCGCCGTCTACGGAAAAGCCAAGGAGCAGAATTTCAAAGTCCGGCGCCTCGGCATACTTGTATGTGCCACAGTTGACGAGGTCGTAATCGCTGTAAGTCTCAATATCTACGGATAGAGCTTTCATGAGCCCTCCTGACGCGGAAAGGCGGCGGGGAAACTTGCCGCCTTTCCGCTGATTCGTTGCCGCTCTGCCTTACGAGAGGAAATCGTCGTCATCTGCCGTGGCGAAGTCGTCCTCCGCGCGGGACTTGCCGCCAAGCGGGTCTCCGTCGCGCAGTTTTTGGATGTTGTTCAAGCCGCAGGCGATGCCCCGGTTGCCGTTTGAGTTGAAGGCATAGAAGTTCACGCTGGCTCTGGCGTAGACGCCGCTATAAATCTCGGAGCGGACGGTGATGGGCTGCGGCTCCTGCTGGTTGTCCACGATGCCCGGCGCGGTCGCGCTGTTGGCGTTGATGAAGTAGGCGCCTGAATAGGCTTTGTCGTCTGGGCGCTCGGTGTCGCCGTCGCGTAGTGGGGCCTTCAGAACCGCCAGAGCGGGGACGGTCTTCCCGTTGCCCTTCAGCTTGCCTTCGCCCTCGACATAGGCCGCCTGAATCGCCGCCTTGATTTTGTCGAGTGTACGCTTGTCGGACTTGGGGATGATGAGCGACACCGAGTATTTCGGCGTGCCGCCGTTGATTGACTTGGGTTCCCAGAGATTGGCGTAAGAGAGCTTTACTTCGCCGGTAACGACCTTCGTGGGGTTTTCTTTCTTGCCTTGGTTTGCCATGATCAATTCCTCCTAATTTTCGTTGTGGCCGGCGAAATCGTCCGCCGCCGTATGGATTGCCGGACGTATGTCGCCCTCCGGCACGAGCGTTGGCTTGCCTTGCGGCTTCTCGACGAGGCCGCCGAGTAGTTCGGAGAATTTCGCCTTGCCCAGCGTCTTCTCCATCGTGCTGATTCCCATTACCTTATGTTCGTAGGGGTCGTAGCCCGCCAAGGTCACGGCTGTCGCCACCGTGTCCTCGTTGACATACTTGCGGTTGGAACGTCCCTCGACCAGCTTCCATCCCTGCCACCGCTTCCCGCCGAGGGCGGTTTGCAGGGCATAATCCTTGATGTCCGAAGCCCACGAAACCAGAGCGTCAATCTTGCCGAGGAGGCCTTCGATTTCGTCATCCTCCAGAAGCGGCGGCCGCTTGAAGTCGTAGCGGGCAAGAGTCATGTTCGCTTCAGCGCGTTTGCGGCAGTCGTATTTCGCCTTGCAGAACCGACACCACTCGCCACACCGGTAGTCGCCCTCGCCGGCGTAGGCAAGCTCTGCGGCAGGTTTGAGGACTTCATCCGCCCATTGGTATAGGCTTTCTTTGAAAACCGTGTGGGTGCTGATGTTCTCCCTGCGTGGCTGGTGGATAGTCATGCACACCGTGCCGATGTCGTAGATTCCGTCAAATAGCTCCAAGGCACCCAAGGCGTACAACTTCATCTGAGGGTTATCCGTGGCTTCCACCAGAACACCCTGGCCGTGCTTGTAGTCCACGATGTGGAGCGTCCCATCGGCGATGACCACGCAGTCCCCTGTACCGAAGCCGCCCTCGACGTACTTGGAGAAATCCAGCCGCTGCTCAATAAGCACCACGGGGTCGGCGCAGGTCTGCTTTGCCCTCTCGACTAGTTCGAGAATGTAGGTGGCATAGCCAGTGGCGCACTCATTCATCTCCTCATTAAAATAAGTCAGGTTGGCGGTCGGGTCTTTCGCCTTGATTCCGAGAGCGCGTTTCAGCTTGTACTCGCAAAGCGTGTGCGCGTCCGTGCCTTCGGCGGCGTAGTCGCTGCCCTTATCCTCGTACTGCTCGCAGAGCCGCGCCGATGGCGGGCAGCTGAGCCAGCGGTGGGAACCGGACGCTGACAGGAGCGCGTGTTTACCCATTTGTGACTCCCTCCGTCAGCCCGATATAAGCCGCTTCCGCAAGCAGGGCGGCGTATTCACCGGGGTCAATCTCCGACAGCTTCGCAGCGCCGTGCCTTTGCAGTAGCTCTCGCACCTCCGCGGTGTGACCGTTGCGGGACTGCTCCGCAAGCGCAGCCCTGACAGCTTCCAGCGTGACTGGCTTTGCCTTGGACGGCTCCGCTTTGGGAGTCAGAGGGGCCTCCGTCGCCGTGTTCGTGCTTGCCGTGAACAGCGCGGTTAGGCTGTCAGCCGCTGCCGATATCGCTTGCGCGGCGTTACGTAATTCCTTGACCGTCAGGTCGAGTTCAGACACTTTGCTCATCCGGTTCCCCTCCTTCCTCAGTTGTCGTGCCTTGCCGCTGAAGCAACATCAGCTTCTTAGCGAGGCGTTTGGACACGACGCTGATTGCTGTGAGAATTCCCGCCAGTTCCTCGTCCAGTTCGGGGTCGCGGGCGTCGATGTCCGTGGTCGTGCTGTGTGCCTTCGTTTGCATATGGCTACCTCCGTTTCCGGGGGAGAACTTTCTCCCCTCACCATCCACAGGACAGTAAGAGGAGAGTTGGCAACCGAATGTGGGGATTTATTTGCCGTCTTTTTCCACGCCCATAATCCCGCGTAGCTTTGCGACGACCTTCTTCAGGCGTTTTCCGACCGCTTGGTGTGAGATGCCGATTTCGGCTGCGTAATCCCGCTCGGTTCGGTCGTTGTTGAACAGAGCGTTTATCAGCGCCCGCTCGTCCGGCTCCAAGTCGTCAAGGGCGGCCACAAGCTGTTCGAGCAGCAGCTTGTCCGCCACAAGTTCAGCCAAATCCGCCGTGTCGGCCAATTCGTAGCCGTCGTCGATGAACTTGTCGAGGGATAGGACGCTACCCGTCCGTTGCTTGTCGCATTTGCTGCAGTCATCTGTGCAGCGCTTTGTGCCACCCCTGCCATTACTGATGACACAACGCTTTTCCCGTTCTTTGCGCTTGCGTTCTGCCCAGGCCGGCCGCTTGTAAGCGCGGTAACTTTCCGCGGTAACAGTGAATTTTTGTCCACCGGTTTTAATAAAACGTTGATTGTCCATGTTCGACTCCTTTGCTTGTCAGGAATTCCTGAATCCGCCGGAGTCGCTGAATCCGCCACAAGACAGAAATAGACGACAGCGTGAGCGCCCTTTCGGGTCGCCCGCACTGTCGTCTAAAGCAATCTGGCGGATTCGGGTTTATTTGATTGTGGGTTGGGTGTTATGCGAATATTGGCGCACTCTTAAGAGGCGGTATGTAAACTTCCTCAGCTGCGCCGTTTCCTGAAACAAAACGAATCTTTAGTCCGTTTGTGGGAATCTCAATCATCGTGGTTTTCTTGCCGTCCTTGATATGAAGGGTGCTTGTGCGCGCATCGATCATTCCGATGAGCTTCCCTTTTTGGGTTCTTACCTCGCTCATGAAGGTTGTCCTCCTTTCTCTTAATCCTCTGTTTATGGTTTAACGCGTCTTTACAACACTTAATGCTATTTCATCTTGACAAACTCAATATTATGGCGTAGAATATCTTAAAGTTTGTCTTAACGCTTGTTGATGAGCATTAACATTGTTTGACCGCCGTCTGTATAAATAATACGACGACTTGTCCTCAGAAGCAGGAGCGCGAATGGGGGTCTTTTTCAAGGCAAAGGTGACTTTTTGGTGACTTTTTAAAGCAACACAATTGGGAGGAAGGAAGGCATGCGCTTCTGTGATTTTTTAAATAAGCTGCACGACCGTTTTCCTTGCTCCAATCAAGGTCAATTCGCACTCGAAATCTTCTCTGCGCTTTGCGGAGAAACGAACCCTGTTAAAGTTAATAGACCTAATGACTTTGAATTTAGCAGTTGCTTGCCCTCCGGTTTGAGTGGTAGCGACCCAACAAGCAGAAAGCGACTCTACGGCAACAGGACCAAATACAAGGGCTTAACGAACCCGATAAAGATGCACATTCTGGCGAATGCCAGCAAAGCCACATTCATCGCCTATTGCGAAGCCGTTATATCGGTGGAGGCATTAAAAGGATTATGTGACGATTTCAGCGTTTCCGCAGATGTGGGCAGGACGCTTGTTTTCGAGGGCCTCTTTGAGCAGTTCTTGGAGTTTGTTAAATCTAACGATGATAGCGCACCCGATACCTTTGTTGCAGACTTCGTGACTGAGCGGCTAATGAACCCACCCGAAAAGCCCGCCGAGAAAGAAGAAGCAGATGCCGCGCCAGCGCCCCTTTGCGCCGGAGATGACTTCCGCTTGGTAAGGCAAAACCCATCGAGTCCACACAAAGCCGCTTTTTACGGGACGCTGACCCACCACTGGGTAATCAAGAACAGTGGCGCGGCTGTTTGGGATGGGAGATATATGGAATTCGTAAATAGCATGCAAACGTCGCTGAAGATGGCAGCAACTCGCATTGATATAACGAAAACCCCGCCGGGCGGCGAGGTTACAATAACTGTCAATGTTGAAGCGCGACATATTGAAGGAATACACGAGATTGTGTTAGATATGAAAAACAGCGAAGGTCGCCTCTGCTTCCCCGACAAAAGAGCAAAACTGCGCTTGCCGGTGACTGTAGGGTGGACGAAATGAAATCTGAATCCAAGTTAAAAAGCGGAGGGTTAATAATGCCAAGGCATGATATTGAAAAATGGGCTTCTATGAATGAATTGTTGGAATACCTCGATGTGAGCCGCGAAGCAGTGCTGCGGTGGATTGCTCATCGAAATATGCCCGCGCATAAGGTCGGGCGATTATGGAAGTTCAAATTTTCAGAGGTCGACGAGTGGATTCGCTCCGGCGGCGCGGATGATCGTGACGGCCACAAAGACACACAAACGGAGGGACAAGACAATGGCGAGAGCTAAGAAAGAAGTAAAAGAACAGCCTGTCGAGCAGGTGCTTTGGGCCACTGCCGACAAGCTGCGTAAAAATATGGACGCAGCGGAGTATAAGCACATCGTCCTTGGGCTTATCTTCCTTAAATACATATCGGATAACTTTTACGAGTTGTATCACAAACTTGAGGCCGGCGAAGGCGATTATGCCGATGCCAACCCGAACGACCCGTATGAGTACCGTGCAGAGAACGTCTTCTATGTACCGCCGCAGGCTCGCTGGGACTACCTGCAAGGGCGGGCGAAACTCTCTACCATCGGCAAAGACGTAGACGACGCTATGGACGCAATTGAAAAGGACAACCCGTCCCTTAAGGGTGTGTTGCCAAAAGAATACGCTAAAGAAAAACTCGACAAGCAATCGCTTGGTGGGCTAATTGATATTATCAGCACCATTGCACTCGGCGACGGTGTTTCGCGCTCAAATGACGTATTGGGTAGGGTTTATGAGTACTTCCTTGGCCAATTTGCCCTTGCAGAGGGAAAGAAGGGCGGACAGTTCTATACACCGCGATGCGTTGTTCAATTGTTGGTTGAGATGCTTGAGCCGTATGAAGGCCGCGTATTTGACCCTTGTTGCGGTTCAGGTGGTATGTTTGTTCAAAGTGAGAAGTTTATCGAAGCCCATGCTGACCGTTATAATGGCAAGGTAAAGGAAATCGACAAACTGTTTGAGAGCGTTGTGTCTGTTTATGGGCAGGAAAGCAACCAGACCACTTGGCGGCTGTGTAAAATGAATCTTGCTATGCGCGGTATAGACAGTTCCAATGTGAAATGGAACAACGAAGGCTCGTTTCTCAACGATTCGCACCCAGATCTCAAAGCAGACTTTGTTATCGCTAATCCGCCGTTTAATGATAGTGACTGGAGCGGTGAGTTACTTCGCACAGATGGACGTTGGAAATATGGCGTACCGCCAGAAAACAATGCAAATTATGCATGGATTCAGCACTTTCTATATCACCTTTCTCCAAAAGGGAAGGTCGGATTGGTGCTGGCGAATACCGCGCTCTCTATCGAAACTGAGGCTGAGTTCTCTATCCGGAAGAAAATAATTAAGGACGATTTGGTGGAGTGCGTGATTGCTCTGCCTGCAAAACTCTTTTACTCAACAAAAATAGAGGTTTGCTTGTGGTTTTTTAATCGTGCTAAAAGACAGAAGGGCAAAACGCTATTTATTGACGCTCGGTCTCTCGGTAAATATGTAAATCGTACACTTAAAGAGTTTACCGATGTGGACATAAAAAAAATATCCACCACTGCTCAAGCATTCTTTAGCAGCGAAGGCTATATGGATGTCCCCAATTTCTGCAGAGTGGCTACCACGGAAGAAATAGAAAAAAGGAATTTCAATCTTTCACCAACGAAATATGTATCAGGCACACTCGGCATTGGTGATGATAGCGACCTTTCAATCGCTGTGCGCGATTTATCTGGCAACATTGATTCTCTTAGAGAAAAGATGGCGCAACTATCGGAGGAATTTGGCGAAAGGTCAGGTGGTACTGGGGTTATTACAACTGCTGCTATTGACTTCGGTAAAGCTCTGCGAATGCCCGATTTCAATAGCATGAGTTCGGAAGAACTCGCAGAATTGTTAGACCGTATTGGTGCCATAACGCAACTGCAAAAGATAGGAGCAAGTCTGGCTGGGTTGTTTTCCGAGGCTCTATTTAGGGCCTGGTTCATAGATTTTTCTTTTCTTGATGGCGATGGAAAGCCTTATAAGGATAATGGCGGGGCAATGAAAGAAACCCCGTATGGTAAGGTTCCTGAAATGTGGGATGTCATCCATTTGGGCAGTATTCTTCAGATTAGAAATGAGCGCGTTGGCGACAGAGATGATGTGCCCGAATATTCCACTACGAACCGTGGCGTTCATCTTCGGTCTGAAAATTTCAGCAAGACAATAACAAACAATGGATCGAAAAACAAACTCGCCTACTGTGGTGATTTGATATTCGGTATGAGCCGTGAAATATTGAACTTCGGGGTTATGAAGGACGAGATCGGAGGGGTCAGCCCTGCCTACCATGTCTATGAGATTGATGACACAAGAATGAACCCCGAAATTTTAGAGATTTATATGCGTATTTGTAACAGCTACTTTTTGTCTCTTATTAAACCGGGGGCGCGGGAGGGACAGGTCTTGGACAAGAACGAAGTGCAATCAAAACCCATTCTATGTCCTCCCATTGATTTGCAAAACCAGTATATGTTAATCCGCAAATATCTGACTCAGTTTGCGCCGTTTGGTGTTTAGGAGGTGTAATGATGGCTAAACTGTGTGAATCTGCAATAGAAGAAATGGCCATTGAGGAGCTGCAAAGCACCGGATATACATACATATCCGGTGTAGACCTCGCACCCGATGCACCTAATCCCGAACGGAACAGCTACGGCGAAGTTTTGCTTATGGGACGGCTTCAAACTATGCTTTTCAAGTTGAATCCCGACATACCTGTCGATGCAGTGCAGGGTGCAGCTCGGAAGTTATCGCGGATAGCGACCTCAAACCTGCTCACGGATAATGAGGAGTTCCACAAAATGCTCGTGGACGGTGTCCCCGTGGAGTATCGCAAGGGCAGTGACATCAAGGGTGATTTTGTCCATGTTGTAGACTTTGATAACCCGCTGAATAACGAGTTTCTTGTAGTTAATCAGTACACCATCGTCCAAAACAATAACAACAAACGCCCCGACGTGCTACTGTTCGTAAACGGCATACCGCTTGTTATCTTTGAGTTGAAAAACCCCGCCGACGAGAACGCCACCTGCCATAAGGCGTTTGACCAGTTACAGGCGTACAAGTTGGCGATACCGGGGCTTTTCACCTGCAATGAAATCTGCGTCATCTCCGACGGCTTGGAGGCAAAGGCGGGGTCGCTGACCGCCTCTTATTCTCGTTTTAGCGCGTGGAAGACGAAAGATGGCATCAAAGAAGCCGCCAAGTTTGATGACGAACTATCGACGTTGATACATGGGCTTTGTGATCCAACGACGCTGATTGACTACATACATAGTTTCATAACATACGAAAAGACTCATACCGAGGATAAAGAAACCTACATCGTTAAAGTGGAGACGGTCAAAAAAATTGCAGCTTATCATCAGTATTACGCCGTGAACAAGGCAGTGGAACAGACTATCCGTGCCAGCGGGGTTACTACAGCCTCTCAAATGCTTCGTGAAGACCCTGAAAAATACGGACTCCCCGCCGCCAAAGACCAGCCGAGGGGAGACCGTAAGGCGGGCGTAGTCTGGCATACACAAGGGGCCGGAAAGTCGCTGTCGATGGTGTTCTATGCGGGCAAAATCGTGAGGAAACTAAACAATCCAACTATTCTTATCCTAAATGATCGAAATGACCTCGACGACCAGTTATTTGACACATTCGCCGGCAACAGTGATCTCCTGCGCCAGCCGCCAAAACAAGCGGACTCTTGCGAGGAGCTGAAAACCCTGCTGAAAGTCGCATCCGGCGGCATCGTGTTCACTACCATACAGAAGTTCATTCCCGATAACAATACCTCGGTCTATGAACGGCTGTCTTCCCGTGACAATATCGTGGTTATTGCAGATGAAGCGCACCGTACCCAGTACGGCTTCAACGCCAAACTCCGCGACATCAAAGAGAACGGCGAGGTTGTCGGTCAACGGATTGCTTACGGCTTTGCCAAATATATCCGCGATGCACTACCGAATGCGACGTTCATTGGCTTTACTGGTACACCCGTCGAAAAGCAGGACGCGAACACCCCTGCCGTTTTCGGCAACTATATTGACATCTACGACATCGCTCAAGCGGTTGAAGATAACGTGACTGTCCGCATATTCTACGAAAGCCGACTTGCAAAAGTGAACCTCACCGAAGAAGGTAAACGTCTTGTGGAGCAGTTTGATGCGGAACTGGACGAAGTGGGCGAAGCCGATGAAGCAACAGCTGCTAAGATAAAGTGGGCGAAGTTGGAAGCCATAGTTGGTAACGAAGACAGGATTAGAATCCTCGCCAACGACATCATTACACATTTCGAAGAACGGCAAGAGGTGTTTGAGGGAAAAGCGCTTATTGTCGCAATGAGTAGGCGCATTGCCGTCTCTCTGTATAATGCAATTATTAAAATGCGCCCCGAATGGCATAACGACGATTTGGATAAGGGTGTCATCAAGGTTGTTATGACTTCGAGTAGTTCGGATGGTGCCGCAATCCAAAAGCACCGCACGACCAAGGCGCAGCGTAAAACCCTGGCTCTTCGCTTGAAGGACGAGAACAACCCATTAAAAATTGTTATCGTACGTGATATGTGGCTCACGGGCTTCGATGCTCCGTGCCTGAACACGATGTATATAGATAAGCCGATGAAAGACCACAACCTTATGCAGGCAATTGCCCGCGTCAACCGTGTGTTCAAGGATAAGCCGGGCGGATTGATTGTGGATTACATTGGCATTGCCACTAACCTGAAGAAGGCTCTCGGTTTCTATGCGGAAAGCGGCGGCAAAGGTGTTCCGGCTGAAACGCACCAAAAAGCTGTCGAGATAATGATTGAGAAACTGGAGGTCGTGCGTGGTATCCTGCACGGCTTCGATTACTCAGCCTTTTTCTCAGGTGCGGTTAAGGATAAACTGTCGATTATACTACAAGCAGAGGACTACATTCTCGGCGTAGATGACGGTAAGAATCGCTACGTCCGAGAGGTGTCGTTGCTGGGGCAGGCATATGCTCTTGCAAAGCCCGACCCAAAGACTTTTCAACATGCAGAAGAGATAGCATTTTTCCAAGCAGTTAAGGCTCGTCTGACAAAGTTTGGGACCGGAGGCACTGGTAGAGACGATAGCTATGATTCAGTCATACGCAACATTGTAAACACCGCAATAGCTTCTGACCAAGTGGTCGACATCTTCAGTGCTGCGGGGCTTCAAAAGCCGGAACTCTCCATTCTTTCAGAGGAATTTCTGAAAGAGATTAGGGGAATGAAGTACAAGAATGTCGCCTTTGAATTACTGAAGAAGTTACTGTCCGATGAAATAAAAATACGCGCCAAGCATAACCTTGCCAAATCAAAATCGCTAATGGAAATGCTAGACGGGGCTATTAAACGATATCAGAATAATCTTCTGACCACCGCAGAGATTATCGAGCAACTCATCCGCATAGCCCGTGAAATCAATGCTGCAGACAAGCGCGGCCAGGATATGGGGCTTTCTGAGGACGAGCTCGCGTTCTATGATGCTCTCGAAACAAACGACAGCGCGGTGAAGGTTTTGGGTGACGACCAGTTGCGGGCAATCGCACGGGAGATAGCTGATAAAGTTAGACAAAATGCCACTATAGACTTCGCAATCAAGGAAACTGCTCGCGCCCGCATTATGGTTATTGTTCGAAGGATACTCAACAAGTACGGCTACCCACCGGACAAGCAGCCCGCTGCTATTGATCTTGTTATGAAGCAAGCGGAAAATCTTGCAGATGTCTGGTCTGCAGAGGTGAAATAGCGAAGTACCGAAAGACGGAAGCAAACTGCTTACTGGAGGACAAACGCGATGGAAATGCTGCAAAAGACAATCGTGGACGCCGGATTCGACGGCATCTTCTCCGAGGTGTCCCACGACGAAAAATTGAGGCTTATTAATCCCCACCAGTTGCGCTTGTTCCAGCTGAGCGTGGTTGACAATGCGTTTGCTTTCGATGCGCTGAAAAGGTTCCTTCAAATAAACATCGGGCAGTACATCTACTCGCGGGAACGAATCCAAAAGTTCATGGATGAGAATGAAATAACGCTCATCGGTCTGAAAGCTGTAGAACTCCTGCGTAATCGTTGCAATGGTGACTTGAGTTGGCTTGGCGATGAGTTGGGCGACCTCATGCTGTACGTCTTTCTGGAGCAGATTCTCGATGCGCCAAAGGTATTTAGCAAGTTCGACCTTCTGCCCGATGGTCAGATTGTTCTGGGGAGCAGTGGAGTTCATCTGCTCCACCCCGATAAGGGCATTCCGTTTTACCAGATGGTTTTTGGGAAATCGCACATAGTAGGAGACCCAAGAGACGCTATAGACGCCGCTTTTGTCACGCTTGAAGCCATAAAAAATGACACTGCCCGTGAAATGCGGCTCGTTGAAAGCACGGCCTTTGATAAGCAATTCTCGCAAGATGTCGCAGAATATTTGAAAGACATCATCTTGCCGAGCAAAGGTGTCGCTGCCACACACGACACGGCATTTGGCGTATTCCTTGGCTACTCATTGGGATTAGAGGCAGATAAAAAGACATCGGAACAGTTCCGCGCTGAGTTGCAGCAGAAGATGAAGCTGGACATCAAGAATCACGTCGCCTACATAGCGGACAAAATCAAAGCGGCTAAAATGGAGCGGTATTCGTTTTACTTTTACTTTTTACCCTTCAACAAGGCAGATGGCGAGAAGCGGCGCATAATGGGTTCGCTCCTCGGACTTAAGGGGGGGATGTAGGATGACCGACGAATTTGGCATCAGCTTGGGCAATGTTATCTTTGCGGGCATCGACCGCAACCCTTACCTGATTGAGCTGTACAACCATATTCTGTACAACTATACATTGTCTCTCTTTGGCTTCACACAGATGATGCCGAAAGAGGTTGATGTCGAGGCTGCTCTCCGTTTTGCCGATGTCCTCTCGAAGTCCACCGACAAGGAGAAGTCAGACAGACACAAGATTTGGGCGCAGGAAATCGTCGCGCTTTTAAAGGAGACCCAACCTGACAATCCCGCCGTGCTGGAATATTTCGGTTCGGTTCTTATGAGTACCGAGAACTTTCGCGGTCTTGCTATGAACGCACCTCAATTTCAGGGTCGAACGTTGCTCGACAGGGCCTACACGGAATTTTGCAGGGAGCTTCTAAGCATCCCGGCTGACAAGGAGAGACAGTTCTTTCGTTCTCAGAAGGAAGTTTACGACCGCCTGACCGAGCCGTACTTTAGTTATTCGGGACCAACCTCAATGGGTAAGTCCTTTGTGATGAGGATGTTCATAAAAAAGCAGGTTATGGACGGCTCGAACCTGAACTTTGCCATCCTGGTCCCAACGAAGGCTCTGATAAACGAAGTATACAGCAAAATCATCGAGGACTTAAAAATCAATGAAAAGAGAGGCTATCTCGCCGAGCGCAATTACACGCTTGTGACCGCGGCTGGTGCGTTGCAATTGAAAAAAGGCGACATGAACTTCATCTTTGTCCTTACGCCAGAGCGGTTGCTCTACTTACTTATCGGGAAGCCAGATGTGAGGATTGACTACCTCTTCATCGACGAGGCACACAAGATTTCAGCAAAGGACAGCCGCAGTGCGTTCTACTACAAGGTTGTGGATATGATTTCCCAAAAACAGAAACCGCACATACTATTTGCTTCGCCGAACATCCCAAACCCAGAGGTGTATTTAAGACTACTGCCCGACGCGGATATGGAAACCGACCGCAAACTGGCCACCTCGTTTTCGCCGGTCAGCCAGATAAAGATTCTGGTGGATTTGATATGCGGCGAAATAAAGACATTTAACTCCTATACCGAGCAGCTTGATACGGTGACCAGTTTTCCGCCCGGGGCAAACCTCCACCAGATTATCGCTTCGGTATGCCGTCGACGGGAAGACCGAAAAATGCAGAATATCGTCTATTTCAATTCAAAGGAAAAGGCGGTTGAATACGCCCTCGACTTTGACAAGAATGTACCGGAGCAAAACGATGATGCTCTGACCTCGTTAGCGAAAGAAATAAGGAAAGAGGTTCACGGCGAGTACTACCTTGCCGATATAATCACAAAGGGTGTGGCCTACCATATCGGCTACTTGCCCGCTTCTATTCGGGCGCGAATAGAGGGCCTGTATCGCGACCGTAAAATTCACACGCTGTTCTGTACCAGCACATTATTGGAGGGAGTTAATCTGCCTGCTGACAACCTGTTTATTACTACCTATGGCAAAGGTCGTGGCAGATCGAAGATGAACGCAGTTGACTTCAAGAATCTAATAGGGCGTGTGGGGCGTATTGAGTACAATCTCTTCGGCAACGTCTTTCTTGTTAGACTCGAAAGTAAGACCACCACCGAGGGCTTTATTGAGTTGCTTAAGCAAGAAGTGCCGAAACAGGAACTATCTCTTGTTTCTGAACTGACCAGCAGTCAAAAGAAGCAGATTGTGGCTTGCCTTCTCGAAGGCGATATTGGACTTGATAACATGAAAATCAAATCTAAAGAGTCGTACAAGCTAATCCGTAAATTTGCCTTGATACTGTTGCGTGATATAACTAAGAACAACAACAGCATTGTTCGCCGCGAGTTTGCGCCATACTTGCAGGGCAATATCGAAGCCAAAATTAAGGAAGCTTTCCGCAAAATGGACAACGCGCCCGACGATGACATTAACATATCCGTTGATCAGATGAGAAGCCTGTATGGAGCTATAGCGAATGGTCTTAGTTATCCCTCGCTTACTGACAAGCGAAATGTCGATCATAATACCTTGATGGAATTTCTGACGGAGTTAAGCGGGGTATTTAATTGGAGAAAATATGACAGCGAGAGCATTGGCAACAACAACCGCTTGAAATGGTACGGCGTAGTTCTGAGCCGCTGGATTAACGGCCACGGACTGAGCTTCATCATGAAAGAGTCAATCGACTACTATAGAAGGAATCCAGAAAAGAAGGTTCAAATCAACAACAAGCTGGAGGTCTACAACGGCACGAAGCGGCACAAAAACAGCGTGATTGGTGAAACATTGGAAGCCATTGAACGGGTTATCCTATTCAGCCTGTCGAACTACTTCTTGAAGTTTTCCGAAACTTACAAGCGGTATCATCATATCGAGGGGGATTTAAAGAACGATTGGTATGAGTATGTCGAATATGGGACTACGAACCCTCTCACAATATTTTTCCAGCGAAACGGCTTCTCACGTGAGACAGCAATGTATATACGGCAGCACCGCGTCGAATACGTCACAGGCTTAGAAGTCGCCGACCCCAAGCTGAAGCGAAGCCTTGCGCAATGCGACAACATTAGCGTCGAACTTGAGGTCGCAAATATGATGTATAACAACCCCGAGCTGTTCGTGGATTGAGATATGGGCGTATGACAAGAATTCTTCGTTGCACAAAAGCAGTTTAACAGACGCAGTGGTTAAGGTATTCCGTCTTTAATGTGTAACCTAAAGCCCGAAACACTCCGAAGGAGGCTAATATGAGGATAACTTGTGTTAAGGTTTCAAATTTCAGGAACATTGACGGTATAAACGTCAATTTCAACCCGGAGTGCAATTACATCATTGGGGAGAACAACCTTGGAAAAAGCAATTTCCTTTCTCTCCTCAGTACCATATGCAACGGAAAGGGTTTTGACGACAATGACTTCACTGATCCCGCAAAGCCCATAGAAATTGAAATGGAAATAAAGCTGCTCCCGAATGAGCAGGGTTTTTTAGGAGAAAATTTTTCGCCCGAGGATGCTTCGTTGCTAAAGATTCGCTATCGACAAACAATCAAGGACGCTTACCCCACCATCGTTAGTGCAGACTCAAACGAAAGCATCCAGGCACGGCTCATACGGAAAATCAATTTTCTTAAATATGAGACTACTTCTATTCCGAGCAGGGAGCTACGCCTTGATTCGCAAAAAGGTGCTGGGCTTCTCATAAACAGAATAATCGAGATATTTACTACTGAGGGTGCGCCGGTTTTCCTGAATAACGAGCAGGTTGGTGGCTTAATGGATTTTATCAACAAGCATTTGGGGAAAATCCGTAGCTTTCGCGACTATTCCATTAGGGCAACGATCTCACCAAATCCGACGGAAATGTTGACGAGACTTTTTTATCTGTCTGATGGTGATAGAAAAATAGACACAACGGGCAGCGGTGTCCAATATATGGCGATGGCTTCGATAAACATCCTATGCCAAATTATGGAGTTGTATAAAAGCAAGTCAACTCCGTTTGAGGAACAGGTTTATACGGACGACGACGGCAAAAAGATGTTACCGCTGGTACTATCGATTGACGAACCGGAGGTGCACCTTAACCCCTATTTGCAGAGGTCGCTCATCGGCTATTACAAAAGGATTCTACGTAACGAGGATGCCGAGTTTGCAGAACTGCTAAAGAGCTGCTTTAACGTGGACGGCATCGCCGGACAGCTAATAATTGTAACGCACTCAACAGACGCTTTGGTTGGAGACTACCGCAACCTCATCCGCTTCTATAAGGATGGGGATAAGACTGCGGTAATCAGCGGTGCTGGCCCGACTTTGAGCATTAGTAAAGAACTTGATAAGCATCTGATTATGCGTTTCCCCGAAATAAAGGAGGCGTTTTATGCTCATTGCGCCATACTGATGGAGGGAGAAACTGAATATGGATGTATTCACGATTTTGCCAAGATGACGGATGTTTCTCTAGACGATAACGGTATTTGCGTGGTAAACGCCCGCGGTGAAGGGTCGATAAAACCTCTTCGTCAGTTGCTTGCCGCATTTTCTGTTCCGAGCATCGCGATTTATGATGGCGATGTTAAAGCTGGACACACGCCAAGCGATGACGAGTTCTTCACGCAAGAACTCTGCTTTGAAATCGAAATCATAAAGATGCTCTATGCAAAAGGTAAATCTGCATTGGTGCGGCAAATCGCTCTCGCCTTGGACGATAAGGCAGAATCGGTCGGTATGGATGCAGATTTTGTTCGAAAGCACTTCAAGAAAATGGGGATTGAACTGGCGGAATATGCCACTAAGAGACTGTCAGATGTCAATGATAATGATGAAGACGAGTTTTGCCGTATGTATTCAGCTTGGTTTATGGCAAAGAAAGGTGTCCTCCTTGGACGGATAATCGGAAATACCCTCACCGCTGATCTCATTCCGACTTGCTATACCAACGCGATAAAGAAAGCGCAGGAGGTGGCTAACAATGCCTAATGCCAATCTTGCGGAAATAAAGGCGAAAATATCGACGCAGCACGAAGGAGACGAGAAACAGCTTGAAGTTATTTTTTCTGATAGTCCTCGCCTGATAGTTGAAGCACCTGCGGGCTACGGAAAGACCACGACGATGATTAGCCGCATTGCGTACTTGTTCGCTTCTGGCGGTATCCCAAATCCAAAGCGCATACTTGGCTTAACTTTCAGCGTAAACGCTGCGCTGAAGGTTAAGAGAGAAGTTGCGGAGAAGCTACCTGCACTTCTTGGCGCGCAAAACAGCCCTATTGCGATAGGCGAAAAGGTCACCGTCACAAACTACCACGGTTTTTGTAAAGGTGTTCTGAAGAAGTACGGTTATCTTATCGACAAGGCTCTCCGAAAAGACGTCAACCTTTTCAGGGCAGTGGGTGACAGCGAAGTCCACAAGAGGCCGGAACTGAAGATAGCGTTAACGGCTGTAGAACTTCAGCAACTCGAAAGCGTGGAGAGTGCTATTAAGAACGCCACCATACCAGATAAGCAGGTTAGGCAAGCGTATAACGGCATCGTCGCTGAGAAGTTGCTTCCGTTGGACTACATCACCCATAATGCGGTCATTCTCTTTGTGTTGGAGATTTTTGACCGCTTCCCAGAGGTTCGCAAGTTCTACCAAAGCTACTATCCGCTTCTCGTAGTTGACGAGTTTCAGGACACCAACTGCATTGCTTGGGCTTTGCTGAAATCAATTATCTCGGATGGTACACAGTTGCTATTCCTTGGAGACCCTTTACAGCGAATATACGGTTTCATAGGGGCATTGCCGAACATTATGCCTACGGCAACTGAAAATCTTGATATGACGAAAATCGAACTGGATAAAAACTACAGATTTCGCAACAATCCGCAAATGCTTAAATTGGATGCGAATATCAGGGCAAATGCGGCGACGGGCTTTTCACCCTTTATTAACGAATCTGACATTGCCCAATTGCCTACCTATTGGGGCTTGACGCAGCAAGAGGAGGCGAAGCAAGTCGTTAACCGGGTGAGTGCAATACTGACGGATAATGCAGGTAAAGTTGCTATCCTATTTCGAGCGCGCGGACGGAATGCTGAAATAGTTGAGGAACAACTCAATGAGTCTAAGGTTCCATATTTCTATGGAATGTTTACGGATGAGGATGAGGACTATGTTGCCTTTCACATTAAGTGTCAGGATATTTTCATGCGGAAATTCGGAAAAACTAAGAACATCAACAAAAAGGCATTGGTCGCATTTTCTGATAGCGTACAGGCTGCTTATGATACAGCGAGTGGAAAAACCGTCAGTTCGCTAATTCGTCTACTTGATGCACTTGTCGAGAAAGTTTCTGTCGACTACTCCGATTTGATGACCGAGGATAAATACAGCCTTTTGCTGGACATATTCGAAAATCGGCAGTTAAAGCAAGCGATGGAATATGTAGACTCTAAACTTATTATTTCAACGGTTCACGGTGCAAAAGGACTTGAATGGGATTATGTAATGCTCGCGGATGTTGAGCAGTGGGTGATGACTTTCTTGTGCAAGGAATGTCCTAGCCTCAGAACTTCCGCCAACACATTTGCTTGCAGGTTACCTCAGACAATACCTGAAACAATGAAAAACCCTTTATTGGGTGACCTGTGCGTTTTTTATGTCGGTTTGACGCGGGCTCGGAAGCAGGCATACGTTTCCGCAAGCGCAGAACGATTTAACGCTAAGGGGCAGCAGTTTTCGAATGGCAAGGTCTGCTGTCTGGCATTGGTGGATGGAGTCAAACTGGTAAAGGCGGATTCGTATGTTATCCCGCAGTAATCCGAACCTTTTAATTTTGCCTAAACTTTTTAAGTTTTGATCGGTTAGACCGAGAAGGGGTGCGCAAGAACCGTGATGACAGCGACAACAGCAGGGCAAGCGACCGCGCGGATTAAAAATACAGAGGGAACAAATAGCTTTCGCGGACAGGCTATACCCCACAAAAGCTTTAATTGAGCGGGTTTTTCGCTCGCCCAGTTTTGCGTAGGGCAGATGCCGCCGCTTGGTATTGTATCAATCTGGAATTCTCATAGACTCAGCCAAACGAACAGGTACAATAATAAGGGTGTGCGAAACAGTCAAATCGTTAAAAGATGCACACCCTCAAAAGCGAGAGGTGTGTTTTTTATCAATAGATAGTACCTTTGCCAAAGAATCTACCATCTATTGATACAAGGAATTGTGTCGGTGGGTGGTTTTTGCTTTGACCGAAACGAGGAGGAGCAGTGCCATGCATGCTCAATCGGCCGTGTTCCTCCCTCGGCAGTCCGAAGCTGGCTGTAGATTTTGGTTGAACTTAAAATAGGTCGCTGTGAGAACCAGTCCGGGAGAGAACAAGAATTAGGTCGTTGCCATCAATGCGATAGACAAGCAACCAATCGGGCTGTACATGACATTCCCGATGTCCAGTCCATTTTCCGCTGAGGTCGTGGTCTCGGAATTTTGGCGGCAGTTCGACGCCTGTGGCTATCATGCGGATGCACTCATCAAGCAGTGATATATCCCAGTTGCGTTTCATCGCCAATTTATAGTCTCTTTTGAATTGAGTCGTCCAAGCAATATCTCGGCTCATGACTTAAGCTCTCGCAATGCTTCGTCAACGTCGGAATAACGCTTGACGGAAGGATCACGCCCTATCCGCACTGCTTCAAGCATTGCCACTACCGTTTCCGCATTCGGTGTGTTGACGGTGATGTTGAACGGGATAGAGCCCTCGCGCACGGCTTGCCGCAGGAAAATATTAAAGGCCGTGGTCATATTGAGGCCGAGCTCAGCAAAAAGACGATCAGCTTGATTCTTGATATCTGCGTCAATGCGGAAGCTGACATTGGATGTTCTGTTATTCATTAGATTCACTCCTTTCGTGGTTAATCACAATATATCATAAAATTCGGCTTTTGCAAAGCTAATGAAACGCAATGCGCGTTTTAATAGCGGTGCATTGAAGAAGGCTCTCAACTGCTTACAAATTGTAAGCAGTTGAAGATGACTGCGGCAGACGGAAAAAGAAGAGTAACCGATGTCGCAAATACTGACCAGACACTACGTATTATCCATTCCATCCCATCCCCCAAAGCTGAGCCTTTCAAAATGTGGCTTGCGCAGGTCGGTCGCGAACGCATCGAAGAGACGATTGACCCCGAACTTACCATTGACCGCGCACTCACTACATACCTTAAAAAGGGATATACTCGGGAGTGTATTAACCAGCGTTTACAGGCCATCCAGGTCCGGAAAGAACTTGCCGATGAATGGGATAACCGTGGGGTAAGGCAGGGCGTGGAATATGCAATTCTCACTGATGAAACAACGAAGGCGTGGTCTGGCATGACCACTCGGCAATACAAAAAGCTGAAGGGACTAAAGAAGGAGAATCTCCGCGACAATATGTCGACGCTGGAACTGGTTCTAAATATGCTCGCCGAAGCTACAACGACTGAGCTTTCAAAGACACAGGAACCGCAGACCTTCGATGAGAACCAGGCCCTGGCTCGTTCTGGTGGCGAAGTTGCGGGAAGTGCAAGGCTAGACATTGAGAAGCGAACTGGCAAGCCGGTGATTGCAGAAAAGAACGGGGTTGACTTCTCCAGACTTCTTGGTGACGTAATTGAAGGCGCACACGGGGAAGATGACGATCGTAAGTCCGAATAGTCACGCGAGGCACTAAATAACAATGCCAACTGTGCCCGCAAGGCCAGTGTCACCACAGCATCTCTCCTGCGAGTGTGGTCACCGGCGTCATGAAAGCAGGAGTAGTGTTGAGGATTGCTAGGTAAGTATCGCAAAAACTACAGACTAACGAAGTCCTGAGCCTGCAGCGCCTGGTATACCTTTGGGGAATTTCAGTGTTTAATGAAATTCCATTGGTGTGCGATGTTTCAAGTATTTCGGCCGCCTTGCGGAGCGTGAAACCAACGGCCTGCGTCAGCTGTCGGCAGATTGCCGCGAAGAGTTCAGGATTGCGCTTCAGCTGGGTTGCTCTTTCTATGCCGTGCGTGGCACAAAACCGCACTAAGCTCCGGTGTGCAACAGCTAACCTATAACGTTAGCGGTCTTTGCTAGTCTCCAGATACAGGGTGAGATCGCTTTGGCGGTGAAACTCCGTGAATCCGCGCACGCTTCCCCCTAGCAGCCCTGACACAAACACCTTATTCAAATGTATGTAACGCAATGCTCCGAGCAAGTAGGCGTCGTCCTCGATAGCCTCACTGCGGTAACGGTCGCCAAAAACAGGACCCACGCGCCGGTGCATGCGTTTGTACCGAGCTGCTTAACGCAAGGCGATGACCTTAATCGCCCGCGATAACGTCTCGAGAAGAAGCTCCAACAGGGACCGTTGCTCATCATCACTCTGAAAGACAAACTCCTTGTTGATTCCGCGAATCATCACGTGATAATAACCGGAGCTGCTCGCTTGGCGTCCTACTCTTGGAATGTCCTCGCCTCACGCCAATGTTACCCTACGCTCAGCGAAAAAACGAGAATAACCGTCCCTTTTGGTTCGGCACTCTTTATGAGCCGTTGTCCCAGACGCTCCTGCGCCTGATCGATGCCAAGAAAATGACAGATGTCGAAGTTTATAAACGTGCCAACCTCGATCGCAAGTTGTTCTCCAAGATTTCGAGTAACAAAGGATATATGCCGAGCAAGCGCACGGCGATTGCTCTTGCCGTGGCACTGGAATTGTCGCTCGACGAAACCGGAGTCCTCTTGGAGCGGGCGGGCTTCGCTCTGTCCCATAGTCAAAAAGTGGATGTGATCGTTAAGTATTTCATCGAAAGCGGCAAGTACGATGTTTTTGAGATGAATGAAGTGCTGTTCGAGTATGACCAGCAATTGTTGGGAGGGTTAGAATGCAAGATAGATATGCTGGAGACGTTGGGGATTTTGGAAAACTTGGTTTGCTTCGACAAATTGCAAAGTCCGAACTCGGTATTGGTGTGAACTGGTATCTGACTCCGGATGAGAACCATAATGCCGATGGTAAACATATCGGATACACAACAGATCCAAGATATACCGGCTGTGATGACTCGCTGAGAAATTCTCTAAAAGCAATAGTCAACAGTCAGCGTAGCGTTTCTGCGTTAGAAACTATGAATCTTATTCCAAATGCCGTTTAATATCATGAAGTGCTTCATTCACCCTCGCAGACTTTCTCCCGCAGGGATTGGCATATTAAAGCATTGGAAGTGCTTAGGTGTGCGGACATCGTCTTCCTAGACCCTGATAATGGTTTGCTGGTAAAAAGCGTATCCGCCGGGTCCACAAAAAGCAATAAATATGTGATCCCGAACGAGATTGCCGATTATTTTGCCGCCGGTAAAACCGTATTCATCTACAACCACCGCTGCCGAGAGCAAGAATCTGTCTATTTGCAGCGTTTTGATTGGATGCATGAAGATTCAATCCTAAAGAATGCCGTTATCACAGGAGTGACGTTCAAGAGAGGTACAGTTCGAGACTACATATTTGCGTTACAACCGAGCCACGCGGCAATAATTATGGAATGCGTGGATAATATGCTACAAAGCTCCTGGGGTAACCACTTTGGAAAACTCGACTTATCCCGCTGATTTGTCTCTTGGAAAGCGACCGGCCGCCCTATCGCAATTATTATCCTTAAGTCACAACGAAAGGGGCGGTTCTCGGTGGGTCAATAATGCTCAAATAGTGTCACGGGTCTGGGTGTTGGGTCATCACTATGCTGGAAAGTGATACTGCGGGATGTTAAACGAGTGCTTCTCGATCGAAGCGATATCTATGACTCGAAGAAGGCGCGAGTAGTAGTTGTTTCCAATGACATCGTGCGGAAATTTACCGAGTTGCACGTTTTTTTAGGTTGACCAAGAACAGTATCTATAATGGCTTGAAGACTCTGAAATAAAGTAGAGCAGAACTCGTCGCTAAGCTAGTTGAGGACTTCTGCGTCGAAAGTGGCAGTAAGAAAGCGACAGAAATAACATTTTGCTGGGCCATTTTGAGGAGGTGTCCAAGCGACTAACACCAAATACGGGGTTTATCGCTGCACAAGATGGCCGAATTCATAGAGGTGGCGCCCAACAGGGTTATCGGGAGCTGCAGGAAGAGTGACCTTTGGAACATAAAGAACCGTCCCCATCGTTCGCTTGCCGGGTGTCCCCAAATTTTAGTGCAGTGCGGGGTGCAACCCCTATGTTTGCAGGGAAGAAAGGATACGAGGGCATGATTACTTACACACTCCACCGTTCCAAGCGCAAAACCCTCGCCCTTTATGTCAGGAAAGGCAAGGTGGATGTGCGCGCCCCGCTTAAAGTTTTTAAGAGTGACATCGATAAATTTGTGTTGTCCAAAGAAGAATGGATAACAGATACCTTATAGTTGTCAAGCCAGGCAGTCGGGCAGGCTTTGACGGCGAGCTGTTCTACATGCCGCCTGATTTGTCGCCGGAGCGAATCAAGTACGCCTGCGTTCAGATCTATCGGTTGTTGGCCAAGCGCGACCTGAGCATTAAAGTTTTGGATTTCGCAAAGGTAATGGGTGTCGTGCCTATTGCCGTTAAAATCAACGCTGCGAAAACCCGCTGGGGAAGTTGCTCCGGAAAAAAGAGCCTAAATTTCTCCTGGAGGCTCATTATGGCAGAAGATGATGTGGTTGATTATGTCGTCATCCACGAACGGGCGCACATTACCGAGATGAATCACTCTAGTCGATTCTGGGCGATAGTTGAAGGCATATTGCCTGACTACAAGGAGCGGCAGGCGCGCTTGAAGGCCTTACAGAAAAAGCTGAGCCTAGAGGACTGGGATTGATGGGCAACTGCGTATCGTGGTCTGTGCGGGCACACGAATAGCCCACCCTCTGCTAGATAGCAAAGTGGCGGGCATCTAATGCTTACGCTAGAGGTGTCTGCCGAAATCTCGTCTTGCATGTAGCACGCGGCAAACTTCCACGACACCGTCCTCTTCGTTGACGGTGTAGAAGACGATATGGTTTTTGACCGGTAAGATGCGGTATTCCTGCTCTAGTGGCTTCACTGGCAGATAAACTGGACACGAATATGGAAAGCGCTGCAAGCGGGAGATGGATTCATCTAATGCCTTGAGCAAGTCTAGAGCTACCTGTGGCGCGGAGTGCGTTTCGAAAATGTAATCCACTGTCTCTGCCAAATCACGGCTAGCGACCGGTAGATACGAAAGCCTATACATCCTCCGTAGCCTTGGCCTGAACCTTGCGCCGCAGGGCGGAAAACACCTCGTCATGCGAAAAACGTTTGCTAGTGTTCTTGGCTTCTAGTTCCCCTTCTTTTAACTTGAGGTACACCTCGCTGTCAAACCGGTGACGTTCGAAAGCCTCCATGCTCATGACTACCATATGGCCGTATCCGTTCTTCGTCAAGAACACAGGTTCAGAACTCTCCTGAACCGTCCGCGCTATATCGGCAAAGTTGTTGCGGAGGTCTGATACTGGTCTAATATGCGGCATGTTCTCACCCCCCTGTCATTCTAGCTCAATGTTATCATAATTATGCTAAGCGCGCAATCGATGATGCCCGCCGAGCCTGCCCTCATTTTGCCCCCAGGCAAGGTGGGGACTAAGTGGCGCTTAGGATTAAGGCGTCCCACTGTGCTTAAGGAGAGCCAAGAAAAATGTGCTAAATGCTAAATAATGGCAGAGAGGACTAGAGATAATGGATAACGCGAAAATTAGATGTTTTGGTGACATACCCATATATATGGAGTACCACGATAACGAGTGGGGAAGGCCGGTGCATGACGACCGCAAGCTGTTTGAAATGCTGACTTTGGAAGGCGCACAGGCGGGGCTTTCATGGATTACCGTTCTTAAAATGTTTCTTGCATAATAAAATAGGACAAAGTTGCAAAAGAAATTCCCCACTTTTGCAACGGTAAATTCCCCAGTATGGCAAAGGGCCATTGCCGGCACTAACCAAATCACATAGCCTTGTAGTTGGTCCAAAACTGCAGGGGAGGAATCGGAGGATGCTGACAATGACCCAAGTTGATCATATCAGAGATGCGTTTTTTAATTAAGGACGAAGTATTAGCGAGGTCGCCAGGGACTATGGAGTGGATAGGAAAACCGCAAGGAAGTATGTTGCTCAGGATGACTGGAACGCGCCATTTCCAGCGGCTGAGACGACGCCATTGTGTCCTAAGCTCGAACCGTACAAGGCGCAAGTTGACCAATGGCTGGATACAGATAAGAAGGCCAAGAGAAAGCAGCGGCACACGGCTACGCGAGTCTACAATCGTTTGTGCGAGCTGCACGGTGAGAGTTTTGACTGCTCTTACCGAACCGTCGCGAGCTTTGTAGCCGTGAGGAAGAAGGAGATCTACAAGAGTAGTAGGTGCCGATTACCGCTACTTCACAAGGCCGGTGAGGCGCAGGTGGACTTTGGAGAAGCAGATTTCTATGAAAACGGTGTTCGGCATGAGGGGAAGGCTCTGCACGTATCCTTTCCACAGAGCAACGCTGGTTATGTCCAGTTGTTCAAAGGAGAAAACCAAGAATGCCTTTTTATGGGGTTGTAATCTATCTTTGACCATATCGGAGGAGTCCCTATTCGCATCTGGTTCGACAACCCAAGCACTCTAGTAAGCGCCATCCTAAAGGATGGGGCAAGAAAGCTGACAGAGGCTTTTGTTCGCTTCAAGCAACACTATGGTTTTGAGGCCGCCTTCTGTAATCCGTCCGCTGGACATGAGAAGGGTGTATATGGCAGACTAAAAGTGAACCATTATGAGGTCACTTGCCAAAGTAAATGCCACTTTGGCAGAGTAAGTGCAATTGGGTTGCAGTTAGTTGTTCCAAAAGGGTGTGTTTTTTGGGTAAATGGGAGTAAAATGAGTGCGAGGACATGTAGTTGAGGCTTAAAAAGGGTGCAGGGCATTGAGGGTGGCAGAAATCAAGTTTTTCGGACTGAGTAAATGCCACCCCTCAGTGGATGT
>Ga0209104_1000001_pt1 | contig 90855 bp, 94 predicted proteins | sample JTO19cmmetaG_FD_184156 | JGI IMG/M metagenome (GOLD analysis project Ga0209104, IMG submission 184156) | Freshwater bacterial and archeal communities from Indian Creek, Illinois, USA to study Microbial Dark Matter (Phase II) - JTO19cm metaG... | ecosystem: Environmental > Aquatic > Freshwater >... | reverse complement strand
TGTGCTGCACAATGGTTAAGCAACATCGCCAAACGAGAACCTAGGCTCTTTGCCCACTGGAGTGTGCAAGGGAGTTCCCCAGTGACCAGATAACACGAGCCGGATGAGTCGAGAGGCTCACGTCCGGTTCTGTGAGGGACTGGGGGTGAAACTCCCCCGGTCTACTCGGCGGTCCTTTTGTTTTGAGAAACAAAAGGACCCGTCCCCTTCGTTGGCTGACCTCTAGTTATGTGTGACCTCTGTGGTTGAAAAAAGTCCCCTCTGTCGGAAGTTAAGTCCTCACTTTAAGCATATCCACACAGAACTCCACCGCTGTGTCAATGGTGGTGAATTCTATATTCTCCACGGTATCAGTAGGCCAGTGCCAGTTAGGCAGCAGCCCCTGCTCGTCAAGGGCCAGCAGGCTGATGGCTTGGTAGCCCCGCTGCAGGGCAGGCAAGGCGTCTGTAGAAAGCAAGTTATACACACCTTGGCGGATATTAAGGTCGGGCCTTGCTTTGGCAACTCTTTGGCAGGCTGCCAAAATCTCGGGCGATGAGCGGAAAGTAGGAAACATACCCTCCCCCGTCATGTAGTGCAAATTGCCAGCCCCGATGTTGTCTAAATTAATGAACCAGGCGTGGCGGTACTTCTTGCCCTGTTTTTCTAGAAAGCGCACCATGCCATAGGTGCCGGACTCTTCGCAACCGGTGAGCAGTATGGTTAGCGCGACTCCTTTAGGCAAATCGTCCTTTACTCTCTCGGCCACGGCCAGTACTGCGGCCACACCGGAGGCATTGTCATTGGCCCCCGGGGTGTAGTTGTTCCAGACTTCGCGGTGTAGCAGCGTGCCGCAGATCGTCAGGAGGTACAGACAAGGGAGCAGTGCGACAAAGTGCCAGACCCCACCCAGCCAAAGACCCAGGGCCAACATGAGCGGAGCGGCAGCCACAGCGGCCACCATGGCTAAGAAAGAGGTACGAAAATGCTTGACCATTTGAGGGCTAAAATTTAGCCCGGCCTTACTGCTGTCAAGATGCGCAACCAGCACTACCTCTGCTCCACCCGCCTGAGGATGCCTGGCGATGACATTTTGACTGCTGCCCGTGGGGAAAAGGCGGCTGATGGTCGCAATCGTGTTAAGCTCCATGAAGAACAAAACCGCTCCCAACGCGCCAAACCACCACGAACCGGTGAGCCAGGCCACAAGAGGCCAGAGATAAAAAACAATGTACAACCAACTGAAGGTTGTTAGTGCCCGAAATGGCTGCACCTCTACCCCATACCCCCACGAGGCAAGCTTCTCGGCTGCGTACTCGGCCGCTCTTTTTTCGGCCAAAGTAGCTGAACCGCGTGGCCCAATGATTTTTGCCAATATATGCAAGTGCTCCTTGATCATGAAAAGCTCACTCCCCTTGTGATCGTCTGCTTAATCTTTGTGTTCCCCACAAAACAAAAAAGTCCTGCCAAGGCAAGAGGCAAGATACAAGATACAAGAGGCAGGAAGAAAGAGATCAGATGGGTGGGCGCTTCGAGGCTAGGATGGGAAAAAGTGACTTTTCTAACCACAAATGAGTAGCCAAGCCGTTCCATGTTCCTCTCTTGCTTTCTCTGTGTACTCTGTGGGTAACTAGAGGTAGGAGGTTAGAGAGTGGAGGCTAGACGAGGCTGGCGAACATGCTTTAACCTCACGATAAAGAGGCGTGGAAAATATTGCAGCTCCATGTTCCTCTCTTGCTTTCTCTGTGTACTCTGTGGTTGAAAGCGTTTCCTAACTTACAACAAGGGATGCAATAAAGAGGGGCCGCGTTACCCCTCGAGAAAGCCCAAGAAAGACTGGCGATGGAGAGGGCTTGCGCCGTATTGCTGCAGGGCGGCGCGGTGCTTTGGGGTGCCATAGCCTTTATTTGTGGCAAAATTGTAGTGTGGATACTCTCGGTCGAGCTGGCACAGGTAGGCATCGCGCGTTACTTTGGCGATGATGCTGGCCGCGGCGATAGAAAGAGATCTTTGGTCGCCCTTGATTAGGGCCTGCTGCGGCAACTTTACTTCGGGCAGGGCGAAGGCGTCTAGGAGCAAGTAGTCGGGACAGAGCAACTCGATAATCTCGCGCTGACAACTTTCCACCGCGGCAACAATGCCGTGTTCATCAATAAAATGCGCATCTCGCTCGGCCACGGCTAAGCTAGTGGCCTGCGCGCGGATGTCAGCGGCAGAGAGATTACGTTCCTTGACCGTAAGTAATTTAGAGTCATTTACACCGTATAACTTGACAACCCGTGGTAAGATAACGCCGGCCACCATAACGGGGCCGGCAAGAGAACCACGCCCGACTTCATCCATCCCCAGTATGCGCTTATAGCCCTGCGCCCACAGCTCCATTTCGTAGGTGAGCAAGGTGGAGTGTAGCTCCACCTGGCAGCGGTGGCGCGAGGACTTACCGCTAGGCATGGTCGGGTACCTGATCTAGGGTGAAGCGCCCCACTTTACCCTCGCGGAATTCGCGCAGTAAAATTTCTGCGATGCGGTTGTGGTCGATTCTGCCCCCACCCATGAGGCAGCCCCTCTTCTGACCGAGCAGCTCAAGCAATTCAGGGCCCACAGAAGGGAGTTCACCCTCTAGGCGAAAATGCTGCTTAAATGTCTCAGCATGCGCCTGTGCCAAGAAGGCCGCTAAATTTCCCGCTAAGTCGGCCACATCGAAGCCTGCTTCGCTAATAGCGCCCGTCACGGCCAGCCTGAAGGCTACTTCTGGGTCATCGAGGCGGGGCCAAAGTAGGCCGGGGGTGTCTAGCACCTGCGTGCCGTCCGGCAAGTTTATCCACTGCTTGGCCTGTGTAAGCCCCGGCAAGGCCCCCGTGCGCGCCGCCGCTCGGCCGCTTAGGCTGTTGATAAGGCTTGACTTGCCCACATTGGGTATGCCCGCTACCATGACGCGCACCCCCCGCAGGGCCTTCCCCCCCGCCTTGTCACGGGGAAGCTTGGGGCTCACTAAGGCTTTGACTTGCTGCAAGAGCTCTTTTGTGCCGCGCCCGTCCCGGGCATTTACTTTGATGGCGGCTAGGCCCTGATGTGCAAAATAGGCCACAAAACGCGTTGTGGCCATCTCTGCAGCGAGATCGGGCTTGGTGAGGGCAATAAGACGTGTCTTATCGCCCATAATGGCGGATAGCAGGGGATTAGCGCTTGAAAGCGGCACACGCGCATCACGAAGCTCAATGACGGCATCTACTAGCCCTAAGTTCTCTTCGAGCAAACGCCTCGCCTTGGCCATGTGGCCGGGGAACCAGTGAATCGTCATGACAACCTCCTCTAGTGTCGCACCAAGCGCAGAGCAGGTAGAGGCCAAAACACGGCCATCGCCTTTCCTTTGACATTGGCTAAAGGCACAAAGCCAACCGAAGCATCCCGCGAATCTAGGCTGAAATTGCGGTTATCCCCCAAGACAAAGACGGTGCCCTCGGGGACTGCTTCCGGACCAAAGACACCATGGGTGGGTGCGGCCAGGTAGGTCTCCGTCAAGGCCTCTCCATCGACAAACACTCGCCCGTCGCGCACCTCTACTGTCTGTCCACCGACAGCTACCACGCGCTTGATAAAGTCTCGCCAAGGTTCCTGCGGATAACGAAAAACCACGACGTCTCCGGCTTGCGGCCCCGTCAAGCGGTAGGTCAGCTTATTAACCAGTACGCGCTCAGCGTCGAGTAGAGTAGGCTGCATGGAATGCCCATCGACCACATAGACTTCGACCAAGAACATGCGGATAACTAATGCCAGTATAACTGCTAGGGCAAAAGCCTTGCCCCACTCAAATAATTCTGATCGCCACGAGCTTGTCATGTATTGCCTCCTTGCTGCCTAGCGAAAAAGGGACCAAGATGGTCCCCCCCCCCATTACTACTTGCGTAAATCGCGAATACGAGCAGCTTTACCGGTGAGGTTTTTTAGATAGTACAATTTGGCGCGGCGCACTCGTCCGCGGCGCATTACTTCGATGCGCTCGATGCGCGGCGAATGCACGGGGAAGATTCTTTCTACCCCTACGCCGTAGGAAATGCGGCGCACGGTGAATGTTTCACGCACACTCCCGCCGTGGCGGGAGATAACCATGCCTTCGAATATTTGAATACGCTCTTTGCCGCCTTCGACAACCTTAACGTGCACCTTGACGGTGTCCCCTGCTCTAAAATTTGGCAAGTCTTGACGCATCTGCATCATTTCTAAGCCTTTAAGAATTTCCATTAATAGTCCTCCTTTCCGTCATCAGTGGTGATGTTATCAGTGGTGATGGTATCAGTGGTGATGGTATCAGTGGTGATGGTATCAGTGGTGATGGTATCAGTGGTGATGGTATCAGTGGTGATGGTATCAGTGATGATGGTATCAGTGGTGATGTTATCAGTGGTGACGGTATCAGTGGTGATGTTATCAGTGGTGATGGTATCAGTGATGATGGTATCAGTGGTGATGTTATCAGTGGTGACGGTATCAGTGGTGATGTTATCAGTGGTGACGGTTCCTAAACATTCTTGATCATACTTGGTCAGGCCCCGCGTGAAAAGCTCAGGTCGTCTGTGCATTGTCCGCTTGATAGCCTGCCCACGACGCCACTTGGCGATGCGAGCATGGTCACCAGACAAGAGCACGTCGGGAACTGACAAACCACGAAACTCACGCGGGCGTGTGTAGTGAGGATACTCGAGATAACCTTCTTGGGAGAAGGTCTCCTCCGCCACGGAAAGAGCGCTGCCGAGAACGCCCGGCAAAAGACGCGCCACACAGTCGATGACCACCATGGCCGGCAGTTCGCCGCCCGTAAGTACAAAGTCGCCTATGGAGATTTCTTCGTCTACCACAAGGTCGACTACACGCTCGTCAATGCCTTCATAGTGCCCACAAATAAGGACAAGTTGGCTATAGGTCGACAACTCGACAGCCTTGGCTTGGTTAAAGGTGCTCCCCGCGGGACTCATCATAATAACCCTGCGGCGCCTAGGTTCGATGTCGCCGCCTTGCTGTAGCACGTCCTCGACGGCGAGAACTATGGGCTCCACCTTCATAACCATGCCTGCGCCTCCGCCAAAAGGGGTGTCGTCAACAACGCGGTGCTTAGAAAAAGCGAAGTTACGTACATCAGTCAGGCACACCTGCAAGACGCCCTTGGCTATGGCATTTTTAAGGATGCTAGCCGCAGTAACCGGCACGAACATTTCGGGAAAGAGTGTGAGCACATCTACTCTCACTTTTCATCCACCAAGCCAGGAGGCAGTGTGACCTGCATTTCCCCGTTTTCTAGGTCGATAAGGTGGACTACGCTCTTTAAAGCGGGCAGAAGAATATCCCCATCTCTGGTCTCGAGAACATAGACATCATTGCTGCCAAGGTGCAATACCTCTTTGACCCTGCCAAGAATACTGCCTCTTTCGTCTTTAACAACAAGACCGATGAGCTGGTAGACGTAGTAGCTGCCAAGTGGCAAAGGCAAAGTTTCGCTTTCTCGGACGACGAAGTCCCCGTGGAGAAATGCTTCCGCTTGCTCGCGCGAGCCGACTCCCTGCAAGGCGAAGATATAGAAACGCCCCAGAGGTTTGACGGAGAGAACGGTAACTGACTTCTGCTCCCCTCTACCACGCCATAACAAATTCGCCCCTGTCAAGGTCGCGAATCTGTCGGGATGATCCGAAAAGGAGCGGACTTTAAGATCGCCCTTCAGTCCGTGCACTCCGATAACCGCCGCAATACAAATGAGTCGAGATTCCACTTTCTCACCTAATTCCCAGTTACTTAGCTGATCTCCAAAAACACTTTTTCTTCGCCGCTGTTGGCGGCCTTAAGCACGGTGCGAAATGCTTTGGCGATACGCCCCTGCTTACCGATAACCTTGCCTACGTCTTCCGGCGCGACCGTCAGGCGAATGACCAGACCGTCAACGCTTTGCTCCTCCGCCACTGCGACTTGGTCTTTTTGTTCGACCAAGTGCCCGGCGATAAACAGAACGAGTTCTCGCAATTTAGTCATCAGTTTCCACCCCCGCCTAGGACTTCTCGAGCAGGCCTGCCTTGTTGAAAATGCTACGCACTGTATCCGACATTTGTACGCCCTGCCCTAGCCAGTAAGTAGCCCGTTCATGGTCTACTTTCACCGCGGGGGGATTTATCGTGGGATTGTAGTAGCCTATTTCCTCTACGAAACGGCCATCTCTGGGAGCGCGGGAATCAGCCACGACTAAACGGTAGAAAGGCGCTTTCTTGGCACCCATTCTCTTTAATCTTATCTTTGTTGCCATCTTTGTCACCCCCTTTCAAAATGTCTGCATCTATGCTACATAAAGGGAAATTTCATTTTGCCGCCGCGCTTGCTCTGATCGGTCAGACTCTTAACTAGCTTGCGCGCCTGTTCAAACTCTTTAAGCATGCGATTTACTTCCTGCACAGTGGTGCCACTACCCGTGGCGATACGCCTCCGCCTACTGCCGTCAAGAATTTCCGGCTTGCGGCGTTCCTTCAGGGTCATGGAACAAATAATGGCCTCGATACTTTGCAGCTTCTTTTCGCCTAACTCTAGGTCCTTGACCTGCTTGGCCGCCGAAAAGCCTGGTATCATGCCCATAAGTTGTTCTAATGAACCCATTTTCTTAACCTGCTGCATTTGTTCGAGATAGTCTTCGAGGGTGAAAGTCTGCGTGCGCATTTTGCGCTCTAACTCTTCGGCCTTTTTTTGGTCGAAGGCTTGCTCAGCCTTTTCAATCAAGGATAGTACATCGCCCATACCGAGAATACGTGAGGCCATGCGGTCAGGGTGGAAGACCTCTAAGGCGTCAAGCTTCTCGCCCACCCCAATGAACTTAATGGGTTTGCCCGAAACGGCTTTAACAGAAAGTGCGGCCCCGCCGCGGGTGTCGCCATCTAGTTTGGTCATGATAATGCCGTCGATACCGAGGGCATTATTAAATGAGTTAGCCACATTGACGGCGTCTTGCCCCGTCATGCCATCCACGACAAGCAGAACTTCGTGGGGCACAATGGCCTTGTGCACGTCTTTAAGCTCTTGCATAAGTTTTTCGTCAATATGCAGTCGCCCTGCCGTGTCAACAATTACCACGTCGCGACCCTGTCGCATGGCGAATTCCTTGCCTTGACGGGCGATATGGGCCACATTAGTTTCACCGACGAGGGAAAACACGGGGATGTCTAGCTGCTTGCCGAGGGTCTCTAGCTGAAGTATGGCCGCTGGGCGATAGACATCGCAGGCCACGAGCAGTGGGAAGCGCCCCTGTTTGCGGAGCAATAACGCCAGCTTTCCAGCCTGGGTAGTCTTGCCAGCTCCCTGTAAGCCGACTAGCATCAGCACAGTAGGCGGTTTAGGCGCCATGCTGAGACGATTAGAGGTACCACCGAGCAAGGACATCAGCTCTTCGTGTACGATTTTGACAATCTGCTGGCCGGGAGTAAGGCTCTCGAGCACTTCGGCACCGATGGCCCTTTCTTTAACGGCAGCCACAAAATCCTTGACAACAGCAAGGCTGACGTCGGCTTCAAGTAAAGCCAGGCGCACCTCGCGCAGGGCATCCGTAATATCCTTTTCCGTCAACTTGCCTTTGCCGCGCAACTTTTTCAGGGCGGCTTGAAGTTTTTCACCTAGCCCGGCAAACAATGGCACAGCCCCCTAGTAAGTAAGTTTTTCTATAAGTACCAACACTTCATCCATACGACCGCTCAGGACGAGTTCCTTTAAGCGCCTTAACTCTTGCTGTTGCTCGAGAAAGCGTGCTACCAGTAGCAGCTTACTCTCGTACAACTCAAGCTGTCGCTCAGCACGGCGCACGGTGTCATGTACACCTTGGCGAGTGATGCTAAGTTCATCGGCAATCTCGCCTAAAGATAGGTTTTCCTCGTAGTACAGGCGGCAGGCTAAAGCCTGACGCGCAGTCAGTAACTGGCCGTAAAAATCTAATAAGAGGTTTGCACGCACGAAATGTTCCATTTATCCTTCACCTCAAGGAGAGACCTGCTCTAGGATATCAAGAACGCCCTCCCTTGTCAAGGCCAAACACTTGACAGAGAGAACGGCATTTTACTCGGAGAAAAGTGCTTCCGCAAATTCCTGGGGGTCAAAATCGCGTAAATCGGCAATTTTTTCGCCCACTCCCACTAATTTGATGGGGATTTGTTGCTCCTTGGCGATGGCGAGAACGATGCCGCCCTTGGCTGTGCCGTCAAGCTTGGTGAGCACTATGCCAGTAAGTGGCACTACCTGGGCGAATTCCCGCGCTTGCATCAGGGCATTTTGGCCGGTGGTGGCATCTATGACTAAGAGCACCTCTTGCAAAGCATTTGCCGCCTCGCGGTCGATGATGCGCCTGATCTTGCCTAGTTCTTGCATTAAGTTCGATTTGTTGTGCAACCTGCCGGCGGTATCGATAATAAGTAGGTCAATCCCCCGCGCACGCGCAGCATGGAGGGCATCAAAAACCACCGCCGCGGGGTCAGAGCCATCGGCATGGCTGATGACTGGTACACCGGCCCGCGCAGCCCAGATCTGAAGTTGTGATGAAGCCGCGGCCCTAAAGGTATCGCCTGCCGCCACCATAACTTTGGCACCATCTTGCTTGTAGCGTTCGGCTAGCTTGCCAATAGTGGTTGTCTTGCCCACGCCATTTACGCCAACCACCAAGAAAACGTTTAACGTGCCCGGAACATAACGCAAGGCCTGTTTTTGCCCTAGCCCCCGCGCGGCTATCTCTTTCATAACATTGCGTAGTTCCTGGCCATCAGTTAGCTTGCGCTCCCGAGAAATCTTGCGCAACTCATCTAACAAGTGGGTAGTGGCTAGGACGCCCACATCATGGAGCAGGAGTAGCTCTTCTAGTTCCTCAAACAAGCTTTCGTCAATTTTGCGACCGGTTATTACTTCCGTCAGCTTGGCCATGAAGCCTTGGCGGGTACGCTCAAGGCCTTCTTTAATGCGCTGGAAAAATCCCATGTTTATACTCCTCCTGCTTGAACGAATAATCTTAGGATGAGGCTAGTTCTGCCACGCGCACCGTCAGCACTTTGGACACGCCGAGCTCGGGCATGGTCACTCCGTAGAGCACGTCGGCCGCTAACATGGTGCCCTTGGTGTGAGTGATAAGCAAGAACTGCGTAAACGGACTGAGCTCACGCAAGACGCTAATCAGGCGCTCTACATTGGCATCGTCAAGTGGTGCGTCAATCTCGTCTAGCACGCAAAAAGGCGTAGGCTTGACTTTGAGAACGGCACAGACAAGGGCAATAGCGACAAGTGCACGCTCACCGCCAGAAAGCAAACTAATATTTTGTAGCCGCTTGCCTGCGGGCTGCACGTCAATCTCGATGCCCGACTCTAGGGGTTTGTCTTTCTCGCTAAGACTAAGCCGCGAGGTAGCACCTCCGAAGAGACGGCTGACCATGCCCTGAAAAGCGGCCCTTACCTCATGGAAGCCTACCATAAACCTCTCCCCCATGACCGCGTCAAGACTGGCTATGACTTCCTTTAGCCTCTCGGATGAACGGGTGAGATCTTCTTCCTCCTGGGAAAGAAAGGTGACTCGTTCGTTAAGGCGCGTGAACTCCTCAATAGAGGAGAGACGCACAGGCCCAAGTTCCAGTATTTCGCGATCAAGCGTTTCTAGGGCCGACTCTGCCTCCGCCCTACTAGTAATTGGTATCCCAGATGTTTCCCCAACTAGGCCATACTCGGCTCGCTTGGCCAGCAAGTGCTCCGCTTCAACTTTGAGGCGCTCTAGACGTAGTTCCATATTGTGCAGTCTATGACGCACCGAGTTGCTTTCTTGCGTATTGCTCTCAAGGCTGGCGGCAATCGCTTTTTGCTCGGCTTGCATAGCTTGGCGCTCTTGTTGCAGCTGCTCAACTAGCCGTGTTAAGACCTCTACTTCCTGCTCAAGTTCGCCTATATCTTTTTTAAGGCCAACAAGGATTGCCCCTAGTCGTGTAGCCTCACTCTCTAGGGCCGACAGCTCTAACGCGACCTCCGCTGTACGCCGCAGGGCGGCGGCTGATAAATCCTCGTGTTCACGCAGACGGGCGGCAAAGGCCACAATCTGGGCCTCAACTCTGGCTAGCTCTAGTTTTAGCTCCATGCGGCGCTCTTCTCTTAATGCTCGCTTGCCCCTTAACTCGGCGTTTTCCTGCGCTAGCTTTTCTGCCTCTTTGCTGGCAGCTCCATGGCGAACTCTTACTTCCTCTAGGTCGTCCGCCAAGGAGGACCTGCTGCTCGCTACCTCAGCCTGTTCGGCTAGAGAAGCCCTCTCTTCTTTGTTGGCCCCTTCCATCTCCCTGGTATATTGTTCTACCAAGCCTGCCGTTTTGGCTTGCGCCAATTCGCAGCCTAGCAGTGTGCGCTTGCCGGCTTCAATGGCCACACGCAGGCTCTCGGCGCGAGTTAGGGCTAGGCCCAAAGTGGCCTGTAAGGCCTCTTGCTCCTCTTCCAGCAAGGCGAGCTCTTGGCGCAAGCGTTTCACTTCTTTGGCACTGCCTTCGCTCTCGCGCTTTCTCGCCAACAGCCAAGCTTGGCGTTCAGGCCGGCTGCCGCCGGTAAGCGAACCACTCGGTAGGCGAATGTCGCCCTCAAGGGTGACAATGCGCCACATATGGCCTGTCTCCTGGGCGACAAAAGAGGCCGTGTCGATATTGTCGACCACGAGAACATTGCCAAGGAGCTGCTCTACCAATTTGCGTAGCTCGGGTGTGCTCTGCACCAGATCTACAGCCCTACCAAGAAATGAATTGTTATTTTTTAGACTCGGGGAGACCTCGCGCGGCAATCTAGGCCGCAGGGCATCGAGGGGGTAAAAAGTAGCCCTCCCTTGATTACTATCCTTGAGCCGCCTAATGGCATCTTTAGCATTTCCTTCGTTCACGGTGACAATGTCAGCTACTGCCCCGCCAAGCGCTACTTCGATAGCTGTCTCGAGCTTGGGAGACGTAGAGATAAGGTCGCCCACAATGCCTAGCACGCCAGGCAGACGCGCCTTAAGAATGAACTTGACACCACGACTGAGGCCTTCCATTTGTTCTTCGCTGGACTTTAGGGCTCGTAGGCGATTTTCGGCACGAAAAAGCTCCGTCTGCTTGGCATTGACAGCAGCTTCTAACTGCTTTTTCTTTTCGCGTAACAGGGCTAGCTGCGTCCTTGCTGCCTGCTCTTCCTCGCCGAGCAAGAACAGCCGACCTTTCTCAGCAGACACTTCGTCTTCTTGTTCCTGCTGGCGTTTGAGCTCTGCCGCACGCTGCAACTCTAGGCTCGCTTGCTTTGCGCGGTGCGCCGACAACCTTTCCTCGAGCAAAGTTAGCTGCTTGGCGTCGGCAGCGAGTGCCCGCTCTTTTTGCCAGAGAGTGGACTCTAGTTCAGACATGGTTTCTTGTAGCGCTACCTCGCGTGCGAGTGTGGGGGCGTCCTCTATACCATCTAATCCTTCTAGCTCCTTTAGAGCCGCGCCCTGACGGGTAATGGCGGTTACTTCTTCCTCGCGCATTTGCGAGAGGCGCAGTGCTGCTTGCTGCTCCTCCGCCACGCTTTCCTCTAGGCGCGCCGCTAAGAGGGCTTTCTGCGTGGCGAGCTTTTGTAGCGCGGTGGTTACTTCGCTCTGGCGCTCATTCCTCTGTAGGGCGAGTAATTTTTTTTCGTAGAGGTGCCTTTCGCCATCCTGCACCCGCGCCTGTATTTCGCTTTCGCGCAAGGCCTTCTCAGCTTGCTCTGCCTGCAAAGTTCCCCGCGCGCGCTCAGTTAACGCAAGCTCATCGCGCAAGCGCTCGAGCTGGTGCGCTAGGCTTAACGTCTGCCGCTCGTTCAGTGCGTGCTCATAGTCAAGCAGGCTTTGCTCTAGCAGGCGACGCCTTTTCTCAAGGACGCGATAGGCCTTGGCCCGTTCGGCTTCGTCCGCAAGTGGCACTAGCTGGCTCTCTAGCTCGGCCGAAACGTCCTTTACGCGCAGGAGGTTCGCGGCCGTCTCAGTCAGCCTTGTTTCTGTTTCTCTTTTGCGCAGTTTGTAGCGCGAAATGCCAGCCGCCTCTTCGAAAATGACACGGCGATTGCGGGGGTCGGCGCTTAAGATTTCTTCAATTTTGCCCTGCCCCACAAACGAATAGGAATCGCGCCCTATGCCCGTGTCAAGAAAAAGTTCGGTAATGTCTTTGAGGCGGCAGGGCTTGTTATTAATCAGGTACTCGCTCTCGAGACTGCGATAGATGCGACGGGTGATGGCTACTTCGGCAAAAGGTAGGGGCAAGCGCTGCGATTCATTATCAAATACTAGGGTCACTTCGGCTAAGCCAATACTTCGGCGCTTGGCCGTCCCGCCAAAAATGACATCCTCCATCCGGCTGCCCCGCATCGCTCGCGCCGACTGCTCACCTAAGACCCACTTGACGGCATCGGCAATATTACTCTTACCACTGCCATTAGGCCCGACTATTGCTGTCAGGCCATCCCCTAGTTCGACTTCAGTCTTGTCGGCAAATGACTTAAAACCGTGCACTATGACGCGTTTTATTTTCATCTCTCTCGTCCTCCAACGCTACCATTGTAACATGCGGCTACACGGGTGGCACGACAGAGGCGACCGACAGAGGCGACAGAGGGGACGGTTCTTTTTGTCGGGAATTATCGACAAAAAGAACCGTCCCCTCTGTCGTAACGTCCCCTCTGTCGTATAACGTCCCCTCTGTCGCAATCGCCTATCTTTCGCCGCGCAACTTACCGAGGGCGAGGAGCGCTGCGGCCTGTTCTGCCTGCTTCTTGCTCTTGCCTTCGCCCACGCCATGGGGAATGCCTCTGACATATACTTCAACCCGATAGGTGCGATCATGGTCGGGGCCACTTTCGTGCGTGAGGGCATACTTGATTGATTCTGGGGCTAGCTCTTGCAAGGCGGTCTTGGCATCTGCTTCAGCCCAAGAAACAGTGACTTCTGTCATCAAATCCTGGTAAAACAAGTCGAAAAGTTGCCTCGCCCTGGACAAACCACCGGAGAGAAAGGCCACCCCAAGCAAGGCCTCTACGCACCCTGCTAAGATTCTTGGTCTTTCATATCCTCCACTGCCAGCCGCACTCTTGCCTAATAGGATATATTTGGCAATGTCAAAGTGCTTGGCGATCTTAGCCAGCGTAGCTTCGCACACTAGGTTGGCACGCAGTCTGCTGAGCTGCCCTTCGGCCAGCAAGGGAAATTTGGCATAAAGACTTTGGCTACAGAGTAGAGCCAAGACGGCATCCCCTAAAAATTCAAGACGCTCATTGTCTAAAACGCCAACATGGTTATTCACATAGGAAGAATGAGTCAGCGCCTGCCTGAGTAGTGGTTCATCTTCGGAGGCAAAGCCCAACTTAGCAATGAACTCCATCATATTTAATAAGGACACCTCTCCTATGGCCTTTTCATTATATAGTTGACAGCGTCAGCAACGGTAGCGATATTAGCAACCTCATCGTCCTCAAGAGTGATGCTAAATTCCTGCTCGATGGCCATGGCGATCTCCACTAAGTTGATGGAGTCTGCCGAAAGGTCCTGCTTAAACCGTGAAGTCATTTCCACACGAGCTTCATCGACTCGCAAAGTGCGCGCCGTAATACGACGCACCAGCGCAAAAACGTCTTGCATGCTTCCTCTCTCCCTTCTAATACGGAACAACTACTAGGCCAATGGCTCCCGGACCGACGTGGACGCCGACCACAGGGCCTATCTGATTAGTGATGGTTTCTTCCACCTTGTACGCGACCTCGACTAAGGCCCTTAGCTCTGCCGCCCGCTCGGGGCAATTGCCATGCATGATGGCCACCCGAACACGCGACCCATGGGGAACGAATTCACCGGCTGAATCCACTAGGCTAGTAAGCACCTTGCTCATCTTGCCTCTTACCTTGGTATGAGCGACAATGCCGCCGTCCTTCAAACGCAAAATAGGGTGAACATTAAGCAGGGCCCCCAGTAGAGCGCTCGCCTTGCCGATGCGACCGTTACGCTCAAGCCAGACTAAATTTTCGACCGAGAGGACAAAGGTGAGCTTGTCACAAATGGCCTTGGCCTGTTCGACAATGTCTTGCCGACTAGCCCCCTCATTGCGTGCCCTTGCCGCCGCCACCACAGCCAGACCTAGCCCAAGTGAAGTGCTCAAGCTATCTAGGATGGTGACCCTACCCCGGCCCACCATATCGGCTGCCAAAGAAGCCGATTGATAAGTACCTGACATGACAGAAGAAATATGTATAGAAATAATTTCCTGCGACTCGATTAGCACTTCACTATAGACGTCGACAAACTCACCCGGTGACGGCTGTGACGTACGGGGATGAACGGTCGCCTGCGGCAGCATTTCGAAAAACCCTTGACTGGTGATGTCGAGGCCATCTTTATAATTCCTCTCACCAAAGATAACATTAAGCGGAACGACTACAATGCCTAGCTCCTTGGCTAAAGATTGCGGGATGTCAGCGGTACTATCCGTGACAATGGCAATTTCTTGGTGCATCATGGCAATCATCCTTTCCTATTCAAATGGGTAATTATTTTCCCGCCAAGCCAGTGATTCTTTTGATCACCTCCTGGCTGATAAATTTCTCCGCCTGAAAAATACCATTCTTAATAGCTAGGGCTTTTGACGAGCCATGGCACTTCACAAAAACACCGTTAATGCCAAGAAGAATTGCCCCGCCATGCTCGGCATAGTCAAAACGGCGTTTTAGCTGACGCAGTTTTGGCCTGAGCAGAAATGCCCCTGCCTTGCCGCGGTAATCGGCCGTAAACGCCTCGCGCAATAGTTCAAACATCGTACTGGTTACGCCCTCCATCATCTTTAGCACGACATTGCCGGTAAAACCGTCGCAGACCACGACATCAAATTCACCGCTCAGGAGGTTTCGCGCCTCCATATTGCCGACAAAATTTATCCCACCGGCATCAAGAAGCGAAAAAGCATCCTTGGTCACTTGATTGCCCTTCCCCTCTTCGCTGCCAACATTAAGCAGGGCGACACGCGGCCGCACCTTACCAAGCACTCTTTCGGCATAAACAGATCCCATCATGCCATACTGGGACAGATTTTCGGCCTTGGCATCCATGGTCGCACCCACATCGAGGAGCACTACGCCACTGCCCTTCACTGTAGGCAAAAGTGGGGCTAAGGCGGGCCTCTCGACATGGGGGATGCGACCAGTAATGAGGAGCCCAGCGGCCATAAATGCACCTGTGCTGCCCGCTGTAACAAAGGCATTTGCCTTACCATCTCTGACCAGTTTGGCACCCACAGCAAGCGTGGAGTTAGGCTTGCGGCGCAAGGCGATAACCGGGGCCTCGTCGTTACCAATGGCCTCATCGGCAGGGACAATCTCTATGGCCGCAGACATGCCTGCTTGGCGTAGCAACACTCTCAGTTTGTTTTCAGGACCAACAAGGGAAAGCTCTAGTCCCCTTTCCCGCACGGCAGCTATGGCACCTGTGACAATCTCACCCGGTGCATGGTCGCCACCCAAAGCATCGACAGCTATACGCATAGCCACACCTCAATCAACATAGTCTGCCCTCAGTATACTCTACACCAAGATTGCTGAGCAAGAATTTCTCGCCAGGTTAAATACAAAAAAAGGCGGAAATTCCGCCTTTTAGTGGTTTGTGGCTACTTAACAGCCAAGACTTTTCTGGCTTTGTAATACCCGCAGGCAGTACAAATGTGATGGGGGAGCTTGGCCTCATGACACTGGGGGCATGATACCATCCCAGGGGAGGTTAGCTTCCAATTGGCGCGCCTCTTATCGCGGCGAGACTTTGAAGTTTTTCTTTTTGGTAGTGCCATCTAACACACCTCCTTTGTCATTCAGCAAACGCCCCAACACCGCTAGCCGCGGATCTATGTCACGCTTAGCGCAGTTGCATTCGGCTTCATTCATATTTTGACCACAAAACTCACAAATCCCTCGGCAGCCATGACTGCACAAGACCCGTAAAGGCAGATGCGCCAAGAGTATCTCCGCACCATATGTTTCGAGATTAACCATGTGCCGATCTTTGTCCACAAAAGAAGAAGCCAAAAACTCTTCGTTCTCCTGCCCTTTACCAAAAGGCCACCACATGTCGTCGAAACTGTTTTCCAGAACGGCTTCGGCCGGTGTGAGGCAACGCACACATCCGACTAACCACCGACCGGAGATCTCGCCCGTTACTTCGATTTTGTCTTGGGCGCGAGTGAGAGCGAGGGTGATTACCGCTGGTACAAGAGGCGTAAAGACTTCGCCTAACATCTCCACAGTCGCAAACGGGAGAGTAACGGCGAATTTCTTAGCCTGGTGCATGCTACCGAGCTCAGCAAAAGTAAGCCACATCACTTATCACCTCATAGATTATACACAGGGGTTTCTCCACTGTCAAACGATTAGTGGGCGTCGGCGTCGACTAACTCCTTAGTGTCACGGGCAATGATTAACTCCTCATTTGTTGGAATAAGGAGAACTTTGACGCTGGCCTGAGGGGTGCTGAGGTCGACTTCTTTGCCGCGCACTTTGTTCTTGGCGAGGTCGAGCTCTACGCCCATGAAGCCTAAGTGTTTGCAAACTTCCTCACGTACTTCAGGCGAGTTTTCACCGAGCCCCGCCGTGAAGACGATGGCGTCTACCCCTCCGAGAGCGGCGGCATAGGCACCAACGTACTTGCGCACGCGGTAGTAGTACATGTCGAGTGCGAGCTGAGCCTTGCGGTCGCCAGCCCTAGCGGCATCTTCAATGACGCGGAAATCACTACTCACTTCGGAGAGCGCGATCATGCCGCATTTCTTGTTAAAAAAGTTATTGGCTTGTTCCGGCGTCATCTGCTCTTTTTCCATCAGGAAAGGCACGATGGCGGGGTCTAAGTCGCCAGAACGGGTACCCATGATGAGGCCTTCCAAAGGCGTAAAACCCATGCTGGTGTCAACTGATTGTCCGCCGGCGATGGCCGCCACGGAGGCACCATTGCCGAGGTGGCAGGTGATGAGTTTAAGTTCGGCGAGCGGTTTTTCTAGCATGGCGGCGGCGCGCTCTGAAACATAGCGATGCGATGTGCCGTGAAAACCATAGCGGCGGATGCCGTATTTTTCGTAGTAAGCATGCGGCAAGGCGTAGAGATAAACGTGTTCCGGCATGGTCTGGTGAAAAGCAGTGTCAAAGACAGCCACGTTCTTTACATCCGGCATCAGCTTGCTACAGACCTCAATGCCCACGATGTTAGGGGGATTGTGCAAGGGTGCGAGCTCCACGCATTCGCGCAGGGCCTCCATCACTTCTGCTGTAATCAGTACGGATGCGGCATACTTTTCTCCCGCATGAACCACACGATGCCCCACGGCCTGAATCTCTGCCATGGTCTTTACCACACCATGCACAGCGCTAGTCAAGGCCTCGATAACCAGATTAATAGCCACTTCGTGATTTTCGATGGGGGCTTCGATGAGCTTATTTCCCTCCTCGCCCCGGCGGTGCTTGAGAAAACTCCCCTCGAGGCCTATTTTCTCTACGAGACCTTTGGCGAGAACGCTTTCGTTGGCCATATCAAACACTTGATACTTAAGAGATGAACTTCCGCAATTGATGACAAGAACTTTCACTGGCAGTACCTCCTTGTGAAAATTTGAGACCCACTTAATTATATAGACAAAAAACGCTACTCACAAGTTTATTAGGGGCGCCTTTCCTATGTCAGCCCCGGTGTTCGGCTGAAAAAAGAAATATTAGTTCTTAGCGCGTAAAAGCCTAGCCTCCACCGCCTCGGCAACATCTGCTGGAACCAATTCATCGATGGACCCCCCTAGACGTGCGACTTCTTTGACTAGGGAAGAGGAAAGATAAGAGTACCTGCTGTTAGTCATCATAAACATAGTCTCAATCGAGCTATCTAGAGTGCGATTCATGAGGGCCATTTGAAACTCGGACTCAAAATCTGAAATGGCGCGCAGGCCTTTAATCACTATTTTAGCATTTACTAGATGCATATAATCCATGAGCAAGCCTTCAAAATGTCCTACGGAAACATTAGGCAGGTGAGCCGTCACTTGAGTCAGGAGCTCTACCCTCTCCTCGATGGAAAACATGGCGTCTTTGGCCGGATTTCTTACTACGGCTACGACAATAAGGTCGAAGGCGCGCGAAGCTCTTTCGATAATGTCTAGATGCCCATTGGTAACGGGATCAAAACTGCCTGGGTATACGGCCTTAATCAACATTAACACTCCCTTTCGGCCACGAAGAAAGACATTCTTGTCTGCCCGTAGTTCTTGGTCTTAAATAAACGCAGCTTGCCATGAGACTGAGGTACACTTTCTTTAGCAAAATGCTCGATGACCATAATGCCCTCTGCCCTCAGCAAATCGTGCTGCAGAACTAAGCGCAGGACTTCCTCTGGGTACCCTTGCCCATAGGGCGGATCAGCAAAGATGAGATCATAGGTCGTAGCTGAGAGTCTTGGCAACACATCTCTAAATGAACCCACCCTGACTTCGAACACATCATTACTGATGCCAAGTGCACCTAAATTATCTCTAATCAGCATCGCCACCTGCGGTGACAGCTCAATGGCCGTCACATGATGTGCCCCGCGCGAAATCGCCTCGATGCCCATGGCTCCAGTCCCCGCGAAAATGTCGAGGAAATTAGATCCGGCAATGAGCGGGGCCAAACTCGAAAAAACTGCCCCGCGTGCCTTATCTGATGTGGGTCGCACTGGCAATTTGTCTTTCATGCTAATGGTTCGCCCACCTAGTTTCCCCGCAATGACGCGCATCACACACCTCGATTCTATAACTTCCGCGAGATTGATTGCTTCAAGTTTTTTTCTAGTGCTCGCGCTGTGGGTGTGTTTGCTAAGCCCCCCGCGGCTGTTTCGCGCAGGGACGCTGGCAAGAGATGGCCGACCTCACGCATGGCATCGACCACTTCATCTGGGGGTATGATGCTGCGCATGCCGGCTAGCGCTAGTTCCGCACAGAGCAGGGCCATGGCGGCGCCGCCGGCGTTGCGAGTTATGCAGGGAACTTCGACTAAGCCGGCCACTGGGTCGCAGACTAGGCCCAGTGAATTGGTGATGGCCATGGCTGCGGCGTGAAAAACCGCCTCGGTTTCACCACCGCAGAGAAATACTGTGGCACCGGCGGCCATGGCCGCTGCTGCTCCACATTCCGCCTGGCAGCCGCCTTCAGCGCCAGCCAAGGTGGCTCGCGCACTAATAACTTGCCCAATGCCACCTGCCACAATTAAGGCCTTGATTAGTTGCTCATCAGTAAACTGATATGACTCGGCTAGCGCCAACAAGACACCAGGTAAGACACCACTTGAACCCGCTGTGGGCGCGGCGACGATGCGCCCCATACTGGCGTTCACCTCTGCCGTAGCAAGGGCGTAGGCCGCGGCGCGCTTGCCCACTTCACCCATAACACGATGCGGGGAGTGATAGAGCCGCGACGCGTCACCACCGGACAAGCCGCTAGGCGAGAGATTGGTCGCTTGTAGGCCGCTGGCAATCGCCTCTTTCATAACTAAGAGACTCTGAGCGAGGCTCTCCCAAAGGTCGGCAGCAGTCAAGTGCCCCCTGGCTACTTCCTGCGACAGTATGACTTCAGGGAGGGTCGCGTCATTCGCGGCGGACATCAGCACGGCGAAACTCAAAACGGCACCTTCAAGGCGAGATCTGGACAATCTTGTGCACCTCGCTACTTTGCAGCATTTCGGACAAGAGGCCGCGGGCAAGCGGCTGGTCTAGCTCTATAGTCATGACTACCGAGGCGCCTTTATAGCGCCGCGAAACATTCATATTGCCGATATTCACTTCTGCCTTGGCAATCAACGCCGTAAGAAAGGTGATGACACCCGGTCGATCGGCCGAGAACACGACGATTACATGGCTAGTGCCATCGACTTGCGTGGGGAAACCATCTATCTCTACTATTTTAACCCTGCCCCCACCCAAGGACACGCCGACGACTTCAACTGCTTGGGTGCTGCCGGTGAGCAAAAGCCGCACAGTATTAGGGTGCATCGGGCCCTCGCCTGTGACCAGAGTATAGCTGAAAGAGTCGCGCGCTAGTATATCTGCTGTACGGAGGCGCACATCATCGGGCGCAAAACCCATGAGCCCGCCGAGAATAGCCAGATGCGTGCCATGACCGAAATAGGTCTTGGCAAAAGAATTATAGAGTATAATTTCTGCTCTATTCACGGGCTCACCTAGTAGGCGCAGAGCTAGTTTAGCGATGCGCGCCGCACCCGCGGTATGGGAAGAAGAAGGGCCGATCATCACTGGGCCAATTATATCGAGTAGTCCTGCCATTTCATTCCACCGCGAAAATATAATAGTAAAACGGCTGTCCGCCCGAGAAAAAGTCAAGCTCACAATTGGGATAAAGCTCCGCGATCTGGTCGGCCAGTGCCCGCGCAGTGGCCTCTGTGATATCGCTGCCATAGAATAAGGATATCACTCCGTCGTCATCAGTCATGGTTTTTGCCAGGAGCGCCAGTGCAACTGGAGCTACATCCTTACCCACCGCGGCAATGCCTTTGTCATTCAAGCCAATAATATCGCCTTCTTTTATCTCGCCCAAGTCACTCTGGTAAGACTTGACGGCGTAAGTTACTTGACCCGTCTTAACTCCCTGCATGCGCCGCGCCATGGCCTTGGCTACACGCTCTAAGTCCGATGTGGCCGATTCGTACGAAAGCATGGCGGCAAGCCCCTGGGGGATACTCTTACTCGCGACCACAATGATCTCTTTCTTGGTCAATTCTTTGACTTGCTCGGCAGCCATGATAATGTTCTTATTATTTGGCAGGATAATTACTTTATCGCAGTCGAGACTATTAGCGGCCTCCGCCAAGTCCTCTGTACTTGGATTCATGGTCTGCCCACCCTCGACCACAATATCGACGCCAAGACTTCTAAGCACGGTGGCGATACCTGGACCCGCTGCCACGGCAACTACGCCGATAACCTTGCCTTCGCCGGGTACAGCCTGGGGCATGGCCTCGGCGGTGGCCTCCACAACCCACTCTGTCTCGGCGTGCTGTTCCATCATATTTTCGATCTTGATATCGCTCAACACACCGTACTCTAGCGCAATCTCCATCGCTTTACCCGGGTGGTTTGTGTGCATGTGTACTTTGATAAATTCGCTATCGCCCACGACTAATAAAGAATCACCAAGCGGCTCAAACTGTGGCCGCAGTCTCTCTTCGTCAATTTTTGGCTTATTGATCAAGAATTCAGTGCAATAGAGAAACTCTATTTCTAAGGCCGCAAAGGGTTCTTTTTCCCTCCGTACCACAGGGGGTGCGGCCTCTACAGTGACGGTTGTACCAAGCTCCAATGGCTTGCCTAGGAGGGCGAGCAGAAAGCCTTGGTAGATAAACACCAAGCCCTGACCACCGGCATCTACTACCCCTGCCCTCTTGAGAACGGGTAGTAAATCGGGAGTCTTGGCCAATGTCTTCTCAGCCTGTTCGATAATATACCGCATGAGCCTTGCCAGATCTTCCTCGCCACGGGCCTTGGCCTGGGCAGTTTTAGCGGCCTCTTTGGCCACAGTGAGTATTGTCCCTTCGACCGGTCTCCCTACAGCCTTGTAGGCTGTTTCTACGCCGGCGGCAAGGGCTTGTGCAAATTCGACGCCGGTTATGACATTTTTGCGTTCAAGGGATTTGGCAAATCCACGAAAGAGTTGCGATAAGATAACGCCGGAATTTCCCCGTGCACCCATCAGCGAGCCAGAAGCCACTGCCTGGGCCACTTGTCCACAGGTGTTAAGTTCAGGTTTATCTAGCGCTTTTAGTACCGCCTGCAGTGTCAGATTCATGTTAGTTCCGGTGTCACCGTCGGGTACGGGGAATACGTTAAGCGCGTCCACTTGCTCTCTTTTCATTTCCAAACTTCGGGTGCCGGAAATGAACATTTGCCTAAGGAGCGCGGCATCGATGTGCTTTGCTGTCAACTACTTTCCTCCTTGCTACTTGCCGCTGTTAACACGCACGCCTTGCACGTTGACATTGACGTGTTCCACAGGCATACCAACAAAGGTCTCGACTACATATTTTACTTTCTCCATGATGTTTTGCGCAACCTCAGAAATTTTGGTGCCATATCCTACAATGACAAATAGCTCTATGCTTACCATGCCGTCTTTAATCTGCACCTCTACGCCCCGCGATAAATTTTCTTTGCCCAATAATTCGATAAAGCCGTCGCGAATACGGCTGCGGCTACACATGCCTACAATGCCATAACACTCAATGGCTGCTACGCCCGCGACTGTAGAGACAGCCTCCTCAGTGATGATAATTTTGCCGAATTCAGTTACAATAGTCTGGCTCACCAAGCTACCTCCTTTTTGTCCACGTACGATTACTTATATTCGACTAAACTCGTATTATTCCTTCCTCGCCAAGAATCTTGACACTAACGACTAGCCTTGCCAGTCTCTCTTATCATATGGTAGAATTACTTGCGTGAAAAGGAGGTGCGGTCAAGATGCTTAGATGCGAGGTTTGTGGCAAAAACAAGTCCTCTGGCAATAAACTGAGTTACAAAGGGTCTCAATTAACAAAACGCAGCAAGCGCACTCGCTTTCCCAATGTGCAGAGAGTAAGAGTGATTACCAACGGAACGCCATCGCGACTCAATGTCTGTACAACCTGTCTAAAATCGAATCGTGTAACCCGCGCCATATAGAAAAGAGCTAACTCATCACCATGAGTTAGCTCTTTTCTATTCCGGAGCCACCTGCAAGGCATGAGCAAAAGAAGCACGGTCGTGGCTTTGGAAGAACGCCGCCCCAGCCACAAGATGTGTCGCCCCCGCCAGAACTGCGTCCCGGCCAGTCGTTAGATTGATACCCCCATCGACCTGAATAAACAATGGCCGTTCCAATTCTCTTTTAACATCGTTTACTGCCGATATTTTCGGCAGCATGGATTTAATAAACTGCTGCCCACCAAACCCCGGGTTGACCGTCATTATCAAGACTCCATCGAGGTCAGGCCAGACATATTTCAGTACGTCAGGCGAAGTAGATGGGTTTAGCGATACCCCCGCCTTACAACCTAGCTCCTTGATGCGGTAGATGAGCCGATGCAGATGGTTCGTGGCCTCGTAATGGACGGTGATAAACTCTGGCCTTAGCGCGGCGAGTTCGACCACATAACGCTCTGGATCGGTCACCATGAGATGCACGTCAAATCTAAGTTCCCCAAAGCGCTTTACGGCGTGAACCATGTTCAAGCCATAGGAAAGATTGGGCACAAAATGCCCATCCATAATATCTAAATGCACCGATGTTAGACCGGCCTGTACTACGCTCTCAAATTCTTCACGCAAAAACAAGAGATCGGCCGCAAGTACGGAAGGTGAAACTATTGTCACTTATACTGACTCCTCTCGCGCTCTTTCAACTCACCAAGCAACATGATATAGCTACTGTATCGCTCCGCGGAAATATTCCCCGCTAAAACTTCTTGCCGCACGCGGCACTCTGGCTCGTCCTGATGTCTACAGTCATGGCCAAACTTGCAGTACTCCCTGAGTCCACGCATCTCGCGATAGTAGTCGGACAAAGCGCGACTCGATAGCTCCAAGGGTAGGTCAATTTTACTGAATCCGGGGGTGTCAACTACATAGGCATCCCACTCTGGCATGTAGATGAGCTCCACATGACGGGTGGTATGCCGGCCGAATCCCTTGCGCATATTGACCTCGCCGACCAAGACCTCTCGCTTCGGGCACAAATGTTTTATTAAACTGGACTTTCCTACCCCTGACTGGCCTGCTAACACCGACGTTTGGCCGCGCAAGGCAGCAAGCATTGGCTCCATATTGCCTTCAGCCCAGAGCGAGAGCGGAACAACAGGGTAGCCTGCCTGCCTGTAAAGACGCTTGACGGTGTCTCCCGACTCGAGATCACATTTGTTGATGACGACCACACCAGAAACACCCAAATGTTCCGCAGCGACCAAGACCCTGTCTAACAAAACCAAGTTGGGCAGAGGCCTTGTCGCTGCACATACTACTACAACTTGAGTGATATTGGCCACAAAAGGACGTTCTAAGACATTTAGGCGCGGCAAAACTTCTTCGATGACGCCCTCACCATCCGGAAGTAAGCTGATTTTTACATAGTCGCCCACGCAGGGGTTTTCGCTCTGCAGCCTGAGCTTGCCTCTCGCCCGACAGCGCACTTCGCTGTCGCCCAGTTGTACAAAGTAGAATCCCGCCAGAAGCCTAATGATACGTCCTTGCAAGTGAAGCGTGCCCCCTAATTGACAATCTCATCTCGATCTATCCTGTCGTTTAAGCGCACAATAAGGCGCATGGGAGCAAGGCCGGTGATAGGGATTCTTAACTCGCCATCGGCACGACTATGCACGCCTTCATAGGCGACTCTCCTACCATCTCGATCCTCAATGGTAATCTCCACGCGCGTGTTGTCATTAAGCTCCTGTGATGGTATGACCACGGTGATGCGCGCCTGCCTGCCCCGACTGACCACAATCGCGACTTCGGCCCCTAGCGTCATCGGCGTACCAGGTGAGGGCGACTGGGATATGACATGGCCTAGGGGAACTGTGCCATGAAATTCTTGCCCTATTGGTATTTGCAATGTCAAACCAGCTTCCCGCAAGACTAGGGTAACTTCGCTCTCTGATAAGCCCATGAGTAGCGGCGTGGGCACCTCGATAACTTCCCTGCCAAGGCTGATCACTATGTCAATGGGCACGCCACGCTGCGTGAGAAAACCAGGACGAGGATTTTGCATAATAACTTGCTCCGGGGGAGCTGTGTCGTGGTGGGCCGCAGTTTGTTCTCCCAAGGTAAGACCGGCCGCAGACAGGGCTATCTGGACTTCCAGCAGGGATAGCCCCACTAGCTCCGGCACCTCGACTAGCTCTGGCCCGCGGCTAGGAACAATTTCGACCATCCGACCGGCGCGCACAGTGCGCCCGGCAGGAGGCTGCTGGCGAACAACTACATTGGCCGGAACTAAGGGGTTCCACTCAGCCACTCCGATAGTGGAGTTTAAACCCAGAGCTCGTAGCTCCCTCTCGGCCTCGGCTAGGGTCTTGCCAACGACATTGGGCACCTCGACCTCTGGCTGGGGCCAAAATTCGTAGAGCAGGCTGCCGCCAACGACCAACATGGTGACAACCATCAAGATCGTGAGTACGGCGAGAAAGGACCATTTCTTATTCTTCTTGGGGCTCATACCATCCACCTTCAAACTGGGGATGTAGGTGTCGTCAAGATCGCTCGGCAGGTCGGGTTGTTCCTTGCCGCGCCGCGGGCCTTTAGTTGTCTCTGAGGTGACGCCACCTATCCCTGCTATACCTGACATATCCGCTAAATCTCGAATCATCTCCGTGACTGATTGGTAACGCTTGCTCTGTTCTTTGCACATCGCCTTGGCGATTATTTTCTCGAGTCCGGGTGAAATCTCAGCCCTATGCTCCCTTATGGGGCGGGGGTCCTCTTGCAAATGCTTGAGCCCGATAGAAACCAGATTATCACCCGTAAAGGGCACCACCCCCGCTAGCATCTCATACATTACGACGCCTAGGGAATAGATGTCGGAGCGCTCATTAGTGTAGCCACCCCGCGCTTGCTCGGGACTCATGTAGTGCACCGAACCCATTAGCGACCCACTCTGAGTGAGGGTCGAGGTCGTGGTGGCCCGAGCGATGCCAAAGTCTGTCACTTTCGCTTGTCCGTCGCGCGTGATGAGAATGTTGTGGGGCTTAATGTCGCGGTGAACCACCCCATGCTGATGAGCATGCCGCAAGGCCTCGGCAATCTGCATGGCTAAGTCGATAGCTAGCTCTGACGACAATTGACCCTTTTCCCCCACCAGCTCTTTCAGAGTCTTGCCTTCCACATATTCCATGACTATGTAGTAGACATCATCGTCCTGACCCACGTCATAGACACCGACAATGTAGGGATTAGACAGACTGGCCGCTGCTTGGGCCTCGCGGCGAAATTTGGCGATAAAGTCGCCATCGGCCGTAAGTTGTGCGTTAAGGACTTTTATGGCCACGGTACGATTTAGCAGGGAGTCTCGTCCTTTATAGACAAATGCTGTGCCACCACCGCCAAGCCTCTCGCCTAGTACATAGCGCCCGCCGAGCACCCTAGTTGCCACAAATGTCACCCCCGCCGCGGCTGATTAAGAGGACGGTCACATTGTCCGGCGCTCCCCGCTCCAAGGCTACATCGAGCAGTGTCCGCAAGACCTCTGCTGGGTCGGGGTGCGCCTCAATAATACCTTGTATCTCGTAATCGCTTACTAGCTTGGTCAAACCATCGGTACAAAGGAGTAGCATCTCCACGCCGCCTAAGGCATGCTCTTGACAATCCACCAACAGGTAGTCATGCACCCCTAGCGCTCGCGTAAGAATATTACGCTTCGGATGATTTTCGGCATCGTCAAGAGTGAGCTCACCTTTACGCAGCAACTCTTCGACATAAGAGTGGTCATTGGTCAGGCGAGTAAGCTCGCCGCCCTGATAGGCATAGGCCCGGCTATCACCAACATGACAAATATACGCCACGCCAGGAAACAACAGGGCGGCAGTCAGTGTTGTGCCCATGCCAGAGCAACTAGGGTCTGACTGAGCCCTATGTAGTACCTTGCTGTTAGCGCGGGTGACGGCCAAGGACAAGACCTCCCTAGGTGGAAGCCCCTGAATTGCCTCCGCCACGCCAAGGGAAAGTTCTTCTACGGCCGTACGAGACGCCACGTCTCCCGCGAGGTGGCCCCCCATGCCATCGGCCACGGCACATAGGTAGACCACAACATCAGACAGGGCGAAGCTGTCTCTAACTAAGGCATCCTGATTCTTGGTGCGCACCATGCCCCTATTTGTTTCACTGAAAACTGACCACAAATCGCTCTACCCCCACTAATTATGGTACGATGCTCCCTTTCAATTGCCCGCACGCAGCACTGATTTCGCTACCTAGTTCGCGCCTGATGGTGGCAGTTATCCCCGCGTCAACAAGAATTTGTTGGAATTTTTTCGTACGCGGCAGAGATGGACGTTCCAAGCTAGAACCGAGAAAAGGATTGACGGGGATGAGGTTAACGTGGAATTTGCCGCCCTTTATCTTACTGACTAACTCTACGGCATCTCTCTCGCGATCATTGACACCTTTAATGAGAGTGTACTCGATGCTCACTCGGCGCCCTGTGGTTTCGGCATAGTAGTGCATGGCGGCCAGTATTTTGTTAATGGCATAGGTTTTTGCCGTGGGCATCAGGGTAGCCCGCAACTCATCATTGGGAGCATGCAGACTGACACTTAAATTAAGGGGCAGGTCTTCTTGCGCCAGGCGCTCAATTTGTGGAACCAGCCCACAAGTGGAGACGGTGACGCGCCGCGGACTGATGCCAAACAGGGGACCGCAGGCGATTCTGATGAAAGCAAGTGTCTCCTCGTAGTTGTCGAGCGGCTCCCCCATACCCATCATCACGATATGACTGATTTTTTCGTTATTCTCCCGCAGGCGATTGTTCGCGAGAATTAGTTGTGCCACCATTTCATTCTTCGTCAAATGGCGGCGGAAACCACTCGCACCGGTTGCGCAAAAGGTGCAGGCCATTTTGCAGCCTACTTGGGAAGAAACGCAGAGCGATACGCCGTGGCGATAGTGCATAAGTACGGTCTCCGTGACCTGCCCGTCCGCGAGTAGTAAGGCCAACTTAGTGGCCGCGGTGGCCTTGTGCTCGGCCACGATGCGCGGCGCCACCACGGGCACGCCTGAGGCCTCTAAGTCTTCACGCAGTGATTTGGGCAAGTTAGCCATTTCACTGAACGCGGTCGTAGCATGGGTAAAGACCCATTCCTCAATTTGCTTAAGTCTAAACTTAGGTTGCCCGAGACCTTCCAGCCAAACCATGCGCTCGTCCGGTGTCATGGAGATAAAATCGTGTGACATGTACCTAGTACCCCCTTTTAATCTTCCGCCCGGTTAAACGCGACCATGAAGAAACCATCGACACCGTCACGATGCGGCCAAAAATACTGCCCAGGCAGGGAGCCCTGCAGCCTAAAATCTGGGCGCTGTGCGAGCAGGAAATTAACCACTTCCTCGGTCTCTTCAGGCTCAGTTGTGCAGACACTGTACACCAAAATGCCCCCTGGCACGACTAGGCCGGCGGCACTCTGAATTAAGCGCCGCTGCAGGGTTTGTAGATTAAAGATATCACATTCTTGGCGATTTTGGCGAATATCGGGCTTGTGGCGCAGCACACCAAATCCCGAACATGGCGCATCTAGCAACACGCGGTCTGCCTCTTTGACGACTTCATGGGCTCTCTCGACCGGCAAATCATAGGTTACGATGGACCTAAGCCCTAAACGGCGCGCATTTTCCTCAACGAGGCGTAGTCGCTTGGCATTGTGGTCAATAGCTACGACCTCCCCCTTGTCCTGCATAAGTGCGGCAATATGCGTTGTCTTCCCCCCCGGCGCAGCACAGAGATCGACCACCCGCTGCCCCGGTTTGACAGAAAGCAGATGAGCACACATGGCTGAGGCCTCACCCTGTACCTGGTAATGTCCACCCCGAAAAAGGTCGCCCTGAAAAGACGGCGTTGGCTCGGGATACAAGATTTCTGGAACAAAACGGCCTTCTGCAGCAGAAATACCCACCAGGGCTAGGTTAACCTTGAGCTCGGCCACTGTTGTGCGCATAGTATTAGCCCGGATGCTAAAACGTGGCGGCTCATTATTGGCGGCGAGTAGGGCCTCAGTCTCGCTCCGACCGAGCCTAGACAGATATCGCTTGACCAAGAAAAGGGGGTGAGCGTAACGCGTGCTCAAGTAGTTGGCCTCGTCTAGTTTTTCGTCCGGCCAAGACAATTGCTCCTTGCGAGCAGATAAACGCCGCAGCACCGCATTGACTAAGCCGGCTGTGCCGCGATGCCCAAAGGCGAGCGCCAGCTTGACTGCTTCATCTACGGCGGCGCGGTCAGGAACGCGGCTCAGGTACATGATCTGGTAGGCACCCAGTCGTAAGACATTGCGTATACTAATTGGCAGAGATGACAGCGGCCGCGTGAGCAAGGCGTCCAACTGATAATCTAAGGCCACTTGGTAGCAGAGCGTACCGTATACAAGCTGAACAAGCAGTGCCTTGTCGGCACCGCTTAGGGCTCCGTCATTGCTGCTGGCGACAAGGGCCAGGTTGGCGTAGGCCTTGTCGTTCTCTACCGACATCAGCACTCGCAAAGCCTGTAAACGCGCGTTTGCCACCCTTAGTCCCTTCTGCTCCCACGCAGGAGAATCAAGCGCAACAGATTGGCCAAGGCCACAGCTGTAGCAGCTAAGTAGGTGTAACCAGCCGCCCGAAGCATATCTTTTACCGGCCCTTCTTCCTCGCGCGTCACATAGCCGCCAGCGCTCAGTGAGTCTACCGCACGTGTGCTGGCATTAAACTCCACCGGCAGAGTAATGATCTGGAAGAGAACTGCGCCAGAAAAGAGTAATATCCCTAGGTCCATAAACATCACATTGTTGAAAAAAAGGCCGGCAATAAAAAGTGGGAAGGCGGCATTGGACCCAAATCCTGCTATGGGCAGGATGGCACTACGAAGGGCTAAGGGCCCATAGTTCTCTTGATGCTGTAAGGCGTGGCCGGTCTCATGCGCGGCTACTCCTAGTGCCGCGACACTTGACACACCGTAAACTCCTGGCGACAGACGTACTGTACGCGAGCGCGGGTCGTAGTGATCCGTCAGTGTCCCCCCAATGGGTTCCACCTTCACATCAGTGAGCCCCGCCTGCCGCAGAATCTCGCGCGCCACCTCAGCTCCCGTACGGCCGGATTTAACGCGCATATTGCTGTACTTTTGATATGTACTTTTCATCTTAATCTGCGATAAGAAGGTGAGAATCATCGCGATAACGAGCAGCGCCATACCGGCGGGCGTATTTAAGAAAAACATAGCATCGACCTCCTCTAGCTAGATTGAAACATGGCCTTTTTGCCCTGTAGATAGCCGCGGCTAAACTCCGCGCCAGTCATGACCCTCTTGCCAGACGGCTGAACTAGCAGCAATTCCAGGGCTTTATCCCCAGTGCCGACGTAGAGATCATCGCGAACGCTGACTACCTCGCCGGGACGTAAAGAAAGAGAAATATCAACTACGCGCGAACGCAAAACCCGCAAATACTGCCCCCCAAAATAAGTATAGGCCAGTGGCCAGGGATTAAGGCCGCGAATAAGATTGTGGATTGTTAGCGCGTCATGCTGCCAGACTACTAGCCCATCTTCTTTCTTGACATTACGCGCATAGGTGGCCAAGGCATGGTCTTGGGGGACACGGAGGGATTCACCAAAATCAGGGAGTGACAGCACGTCTATCAATAGACTCGCGCCAGCCTCGGCCAGCATAGCGGTAACTTCGCCCGTCGTAGCCTCGTCAGCAATGGGAACCCGTGCTTGTTTGATAATGTCTCCGGCATCAAGGCCGCTAGCCATGCGCATAATGGTCACACCAGTTTCTGGCTCGCCATTGACAATGGACCAGTGTATGGGGGCACCGCCGCGATAGCGCGGCAGCAGCGAGGCGTGGATATTGAGGCAGCCGCAGGGGGGGATCTTAAGCACTGCCGTTGGCAGTAATGCGGCATAGGCCACGACCACAATAAGGTCTGGAGTGAGACGCGCAATCTGCTCTTGCACCCCTGTATCTTTAAGAGACCTCGCCTGCACCATGGGTAGACCTAGCTCGGTAGCCGCCAACTTAACTGGTGGCGGCGTGAGAAGGCGCCCACGCCCAGCAGGCATGTCGGGCTGCGTAAAAACAGCAGCAATGGTATGGCCGCTTTGGACTAAGGCCATGAGAGCTGGGACGGCGAAAGCAGGACTACCCATGTATATAATGCGCTTACTCATCTGACAGGCCTTGTCGCTCGCTCTTGTCTAATAGGCGAAGGGCTACATCGCAAAACAAAACACCATTTAAGTGATCAATCTCATGCTGCAGGCACCGCGCCAGTAGCCCTTCGGCTACGATTTCTACCTCTTCGCCTAGAGCGGTATGGCCCCTAACTTTGATATGTGTCTTGCGCAGCACTTCGCCGAAATTACCAGGCCAGCTTAAGCAACCCTCGACATCCACTTCTTCGCCAGCCCCTGCGATTATCTCGGGATTAACAAGGGCTAGCTTGACATCGTCAACCTCGGCCACAATAATCCGCTTAGAGATACCAATTTGGGGAGCCGCCAAGCCGATGCCATGGTAGTGGTGCATGGTATCATACATATCGTCAATAATTCGTACCAGAGTGTGGTCGAACCGACTCACTTCCTTAGCCCTAACGCCCAGTAATTCGTCGCCTCTTTTTCTCACTATGCGAATCGCCATCAAACCACCCCTTTAATCAATTATAACATACCAGTGAGAACGTGTTGCACAGATGGTTTCTATCTCCTCCCTCTTCTCGCGCAGATAATTTTGCAAATACTTCCTACTGGGGCCCTTGATGCTAATCTGATAGCGGAAGACATCGCGCACTTTCTCGGGTGACTCTGCCACGGGGCCAAGAATGGTGAGGCTTTTATCTTGCGAGAGTAACTCCGCGGTGCGATGCGTGTCCTCCCGTAGACGCAAGAGATCGGGGCTGCGAAACCGCAAAGTGATGAGACCCCCAAAAGGAGGATACGACAGTTTGCGCCTGAGCTTACTCTCTACACGCGTGAAGCCCTCGTAGTCATGCTGGCTCGCCAGACGCAAACAATAATGATCGGGGTTATAGGCTTGTACATAAACCGTCCCGGGGAGGTGCCCCCGACCAGAACGCCCCGCAACTTGCATCAAAAGATGAAAACTTTCCTCGACGGCACGAAAATCAGGGAAGAAAATGCCGCTGTCGGCATCAATCACCCCGACGACCGTGACATTAGGAAAATCAAGCCCTTTAGCAATCATACGGGTGCCAAGGAGAATCTGTGAGTTAAGTGAGCCGAACTCGGTCAAAAGTCGTTCATGCGAGCCTTTTTGCGTCGTTGTATCACGATCTAAACGTGTGACCCCATAGTTTGGGAACTGTTCGCGTACTTCTTGCTCGAGTTTTTCTGTACCCGCGCCACGGCTTAACATCTGCCTACTGCCACATTTGGGGCACAGGGGTGGAAGTGGCTTGTGGAGCCCGCAGTAATGGCATTTCAGTACGCTGGCCCCAGCATGCAGACGCAGGCTAATGTCGCAATGGGGACACAGATGGATAAAGCCGCAATCTTGACAAAGCGAAAACTGAGCATAGCCGCGGCGATTAAAAAGCAGCAGGGCCTGCTCGCCTAGGGCGAGCCTTTCGGCCATGGCCAGTTTGAGCGGAGTGGAAAGCAGCCCTTTGACCCCAGCCCGCAACTCTTCACGCATATCAATGATTTTCACTTCGGGCAGAAAACTGCCCTTGGGTCGGCTGGCGAGACGGAGCAACTCTGATCTTCCCTGGGTGGCCGAAGTGTACACCTCCAAAGAAGGTGTGGCACTGCCTAAGAGCAAGAGACCCCCTGCCCGCTGCACGCGCAGTTGGGCCACCACCCTAGCGTGAAAATTAACCCCACCCTCATGGCGATAACTCGTCTCATGTTCCTCATCAATGATAATGAGGCCTAAATTTTTTGCGGGTGCGAAAACCGCTGAACGCGCCCCCACCACTATCTGCTTTTTGCCTGCGGCGATACTCTGCCAGGTTCTGGCGCGCTCACCAGCAGAAAGGGCGCTATGCACTACGGCGACCTTGTCGCCAAAGCGCGACACCACGGCCGCGATAGCCTGTGGGGTGAGAGAGATCTCGGGCACAAGATAAATCGCCTGCTGTCCGCGGGCCACTACAAGGGCAAGCGCTTGCAGGTAGACTTCTGTCTTGCCGCTACCTGTAACTCCATAAAGCAGGTATGGTTTCTTGCTACCACTAAGCATCGCCGCCTTGAGGGCCTCTACTGCCGCGCTTTGCGCCTCGGTCAGCTCAAGAGGCTGCTGGCGGACGAGGTTTGCCGCATGGAGGAGCGTTTTCTCCTTGGGCGGTCTCTTCAGCCCGCTAACCTCTTTGGCGGCGAAAGGCACAGGCAGCATAAGTTCAAGCACTGCCCCGAGAGAGCAGAGGTAGTAGTCTGCCACTACGGCGGCCAGCGCAATTAGGTCGCTCGAAAGCCACGCATAACCCCCATAAAGAACCTCGTTTAACTCTTTGATTGTTTCTCCTTCTAAATCAGAAGAAGCACTATGCGCTATAACGATCGCCGTGGCTTTGCGCTTACCTACCTCCACGGTGATGAGGCTGCCCAGAGGGGCCTCGCCCCGATACGTGAGCGCGCGCCTTGAAAGCGCGCCAATGTTACAGATGGCCTGTACAAACATCAGTTTACTCTAAAAAAAGAGCATGACCTCTGCCATGCTACTTTTCCCCCTGTTTTAATCGCTGATAAGTAATGATGCCTTGGTCAATCTCCTGCAAGGCGATAGTCACGGGCTTACCTACATTGTGCTTATTATTCTGCGCTAACTCACGCGCCCGCTTGGAGGCCGCGATGACTAGGGTGTACTTGCTGTCTACTCTCTGCAAAAGTTTATCTACAGAAGGCCAAATCATCATAATTGTCTTCCCCCTACTGGTCTTGTTCTATTTTTTCGTCTTTGTCATCAGGTTCTGGTTCGAATTTATGGTCCTTCCCGACGAGGCGATGTGCGACTGTCTCGGGCTGCACCGCGGAGAGTATCACATGACCACTGTCAGTGATAATAACGGCGCGTGTGCGCCGCCCATAGGTGGCATCAACAAGCATAGCACGGTCTCGGGCCTCTTGTATGATACGTTTGATGGGGGCAGATTCTGGACTAACAATCGCAACCATACGGTTCGCGGCGACAATATTGCCAAAGCCGATATTAACAAGGCGCATTTCCATGGCATGGACTCCCTTCGCGTGTGAGTTATTCGAGATTTTGTACTTGCTCCCGCACTTTCTCAAGCTCACTCTTAATGTCTACGACGAGCTGACTGATGGCAACATCGGCAGACTTGCTGCCCATGGTATTTACTTCGCGGCTCATTTCTTGGAGATAAAAATCCATTTTGCGGCCGATGGCCTGTTTTGCATCTAAGAAACTATGAAAATTATGAAGGTGTGCCCGCATGCGCACCACTTCCTCGGTGATACTAGCGCGGTCAGCAAAGAGAGCTACTTCCATTTCAAGTCGGCTGGGGTCTAGCGAGACATCAGGGGCCAGTCGTTTGATATTCTCATGCAAGCGCTGGCGATATACATCTACCGATGATAAGGAACGACTATGTATGAGTTCAACCCATGTGGCGATCTCTGCCACGCGCTGGGCGATATCGTCGCGGAGCCGCTCTCCCTCGAGCGTGCGCGAGTCAAGGAGCTTCTCAGCCGCCTGCCTGACCAAGTGCTTCACCTCTTCGCCGATGGCACCGCTATCAGCCAAAGGCTCGGGCTCGATGACAACCCCTGGCAGCGCCAAAAGCTGTGCGAGCGTCACCTCGTGACGGAGGGAAAAACGGTCTGCTACTTCGAGCAGCCTGTCGTGGTACTCCGCAATTTGCTCGAGATTAAAACTGACCCCTCTGTTCAGCGTTGTTTTCGCAGCCAACTTCACCGTGACTTCAACACGGCCGCGCGTCACAAACTCCCTGAGCAACGACTTAACATCTTCTTCCATGAAAGCAAGGTCCCTCGCCATACGAACAGAGAAATCAAGATAGCGATGATTGACACTCTTTACTTCGACAGTGACCTGCCCAAGCAGGGTTGTGCCAGCGCTTCGACCAAACCCAGTCATACTGCGGATACCCATCACACCTTCCGGCGATTACTACATATGCTTCTCTGTATAGTATACCTTCTCCGCCTAGAATATCAAGGGAACCTCCTCCCTGTCCGGTCCGGCAGAAGCCCTGCAACCCCTGCTGAGAGACCCCGCTTTCCCTTGCTAACTCTGCTTCCTCTTTATCTCGTATTTCTATGTGCCTTGTGCAGAGAAAATGGACAGGTTAAGATAAGGGAAGCGAAAGGAGGTCTTTTCTTGAGCTTGGACGGTTTTATTCTTAATGCTTTGGTCAGCGAGCTGCACAGAGACTTTGCGGATTCTCGCATCGTAAAGGTGCACCAACCTGACCCACACCGACTGACACTGCTGCTAGGCGAGACCAAAAAGAAACAGCGCTTGGTGATTTCTCTTGACCCCCGTTTTCCGGGCCTCTACGTAACTACCGATCAGTTCGAGAACCCCCCAAGCCCCCCTCTTTTCTGCTTGATGCTGCGCAAGTTCATCGAAGGGAGTCGCCTGCTGTCTCTTCACATGGAAGACTTCGAACGGGTGATTACTCTCTCCTTCCTGGGGCGCGATGAATTAGGCGAACAAAAAACCTACTACTTGTCTGTCGAGCTCACCGGGCGCCACAGCAATATCATCTTGCACGCTAATGGTGTTATCCTTGATGCCGTCAAGCGCATCCCTTGGGGCACAGCTGTATTGCGTCCTATCTTGCCTGGTCTAAGGTATGAAGCCCCTCCCTCTCAGGGCAAGTTTTCCCCCCTTAGCCTGCCGGCAGAGACTCTTTTTGCCGCAGGGCAGCAAAGCACGCAAACTGTGCCTCAACTCTTGTGCAGCCTTGTAAATGGCCTGTCCTTACCACTGGCCACTGCTATCACCACGTCTCTCACACTGAGCGGCTCTGCGCCCACCCAGCTCACCTTAGACCAGTCCCACAAGCTCACCCGGGAGGTTTACGACTTGGCCTGCCGTTGCCAACGCGGCGAGGTGGTACATGGCTACCTGTACCGCGGCGAGAAGATCCACTTTCACATCCATCCTCTCCCCCAGCTAAACCTCACGCCAGAAAATGTCATAGGGGTAAATAGTTTACTTGTCACCTCATTTCAGGCCAGTGGTCACGATGACCCAGTGCGCCAACTGCGCCAGAAACTCAGCAAAGAGGTAGAGACCCATCTCGCTAAGCTTAGGCGCCGCGAGGAGGCCCTAGAAAAGGACATTGCCAAGAGTCGTGAACGAGAACCCCTCAAGCGCTATGGGCAACTGCTCTACGCCAATGTGGCGGACTGCCGCAAAGAAGGTGCAGCCGCGATGGTAGTCGATTACTACAGTCCCGACCTAACCGAAGTGGCCGTTCCTATAGACCCCAAGCTCAGTACAACAGATAACGCCAAACTGTACTTCAAGCGTTTTAACCGCGCGGAAGGCACGGAGAAGCATAGTCTTCTGCGCTTGTCGCAATGCCTACTTGAAAGGGATTACTTTGCTTCACTGCTGTCTGCCATCTCTTTGGCGGACGATTTATCAACGCTCCTTGAAGTCGCGCGAGAGTTACAAGACATCGGCGTACTGCCGCAAACTCGGGGTAAAACAAAGCAGCCCGCCATACAGGGCGGCCCGCTAAAATTTTTGGCACCGGATGGCTCTACCATTCTCGTGGGTCGCAATAACCTACAGAACGATGCTTTAGTTAAAGCAGCCGGCCCCAAGGATGTGTGGCTACATGTGCAAAAGGCACCGGGGAGCCATGTCATTATTGTCTATTCCGCGGCGTTAAGCGACGATACCTTGCTTTATGCCGCGCATTTAGCGGCCTACTACAGCAGCCAGCGCCACTCCGCCAATGTTCCGGTCGACTTTACCGAACGCCGCTATGTAAAACGCCCCGCGGGGGGGCGACCAGGTTTTGTGCATTACGAAAACCAGCGCACCCTCATTGTGCGCGCCCCGACCATCTAGCCTTGCTCCAAAAGTAAGACCTGATTGCGCCCATCGTACTCCAAGACTTCGACCGCAATTAATTCCCGCCGTGAGGTAGGTACATTTTTACCTACGTAGTCGGCTCGTATAGGCAGCTCGCGATGTCCTCTATCGATGAGCACGGCCAACTGAATGCTACTTGGTCTCCCCTGATCGACAATGGCATCTAGGGCTGCCCGCACCGTCCGGCCGGTATACAGCACATCATCTACAAGCACTACGGTCTTGCCTGTGACAATAGGCAAAGTAGACTCCTTGACAACAGGCTCATCATGTGCGGGCGAAAGGTCATCGCGGTAGAGAGTAATATCAATGACCCCGACTGCTACCTCGCGGCCTTCAATATGGAAAATAGCCTCGCGCAAGCGAGTAGCCAGGGGAACCCCCCTGCGCTTCACGCCTAAGAGCAGCAGATTTTCCACGCCTTTGTTCTTCTCGATGATTTCGTGGGCAATGCGAGTGATTGCCCTCTCCATGGCTTTCTCGTCCATGAGCTGCGCCTTCATTCTATATTCCAAACTTCATGCCCCCAAAGTTATCCTTAGTGTCCCGCGCGCAATCTCGCCAGAGTATCCGCAAAGACTTGTGGCAACTCACAGACAAAGGTCATTTTTTCCTCGCGGCGAGGATGAACTAGCACCAACTTTTCGGCATGCAGTAGTTGCCCACTAAGGCCAAAGGCACTGCGCCGCGGGCCATAGACGGGGTCCCCAACGATGGGGTGCCCGATATGGTTCATATGCACACGTATTTGGTGAGTCCGCCCCGTATCGAGCTTGCATTTCACGAGAGTGTACTTGGCAAAAAACTCTATAACTTCGTAGTGAGTTCTGGCCGGACGCCCATCGGGGCAGACGGCCATTTCTTTGCGCCGCAGGGGATGACGCCCTATGGGCATATCGACTGTGCCCTGTTCCTGTCGCAGCCTATCGTGTAGCAGGGCTAGGTACTCTCGCCCCATAGTGCGGGAAGCCAGCTGACGCACTAGATGCGCATGGCTATAATCATTCTTCGCCACGACTAAGAGTCCCGACGTATCTTTGTCTAAGCGATGCACGATCCCAGGTCGCTCTTCACCGCCTATCCCCGACAGACCATCCACATGGTAGAGCAGGGCATTGACTAAAGTTCCGCGCCAGTTACCCGCCGCAGGGTGCACTACCAGTCCGGCTGCCTTGTTCACGACAACTATATCACTGTCCTCATAGATGACTGTTAGCGGGATGTCTTCGGGCAGGGCGTCACTGGCCACGGGGGGCAATATGACTACGACCAAGCGCTGCCCGGCCCTGATTTTGTAATTGCATTTTTGCGGCTCATCGTCGACGGTCACTTGTCTAGCCTCGATAAGGCGTTGGGCTTGACTGCGTGTAATGGCAGGAAAAAAGCGACTTACCGCTACGTCTAGACGCAACCCCGCCTCACCAGGAGAGACTACATATGTGTGCTCGCTCATTTCAACTCGGCACGTATGGTTACGATGGCCAAGGATAATGCCCCGACTACGATCGCCGAGTCGGCCACATTGAAGACAGGCCAGAAACCAAGGTCAATGAAATCGACCACAAAGCCTAGCCTGAGGCGATCAAGGAAGTTACCTAGGGCTCCTCCTAGTAGCAGTGCGCATGACCAAACCGCCAGGGGGCCAGCCCGCAAAATGTCTTTACGCCACATGATGAGTATGGCCACAGTTATGAACACAGCCAGGACGAAGAGCCAACGTTGCCCGGCAAATAGCCCAAAGGCTGCGCCAAAATTATGCAGATGCGTTAAGGATAGCACCCCAGGCCAGAGCACTACGGATTCTCCAAAAGGCAAATTTAAGAAGACCAAGTGCTTGCTCACTTGGTCGAGAATCAGGATTAAGAGTGACAACAGCACAGCAGCTATCAATAATTTGACCTCCGCAAAATTCAACTATGTAGATCCTAACGCCCTAACTGCATGCTTACCAAGCGGACTATCTCGGCTATGAACTCACTGATGAGTGTCAGGTTCAGCGTCGCGATTTGAGTTAGCAGGAAGATCAGCCCCGCCGCCAGCAGGCTGCCGCCAATGGCAAACCCCACCCCGCGCGCGAGACCCGCGAGAAAATTGACCCACAGCAGTCGCCACGGGTTGTTCGCCATGTCCACATAGTCGGCCAGTCGCATTCGTTCTAAATAGTCGCAGAAGGACGCAAGTCTGCGTTCAAAGCCTTTAGAAGTCTCCCTGTCCATGTCAATCACCTCTCTTAGCCTAAGGCTAACTTGCCCTGGCGCAAGAACGACCATGCCATCAGTCTTTTTACTGCGAAAGTTTATCCCAATCGGTAGAACCGATCATCTCTAGCTGCGCCTGCAATAATGCCCGCAACCTGCCCCGAAAAATCTCGGCCTGTTTTTGCACTTCAGTGTATTCAGAGGCCATTTTGCGTGACTTGCCGATGGCATCTTCAACCATTCTTTCCGCACGAACTTCAGCCTCTTTGACAATAAGTTGAGCCTCTTTGCGGGCGGAGTTTTTGACCTCTTCGGCCGTCTCTTGTGCCACCATCAAGGCCCCGTGGAGGGTCTGTTCGAGCTTGTAGTAGTGGCTTAGCTTATCCTCTACTTTTTGTATTTGCTCGCGTTGCGTGGCTAGCTCGCGCAAGGAGGCTTCGTAGTCGCGGGTAAACTGATCAAGAAAATCATCTACTTCTTCTACACTGTAACCACGTATGGCCCTTTTAAACTCTTTTTTGCTGATATCTTGCGGTTTTAATGGCATAAACTCAGTCCTCCTTAGTTAAGTACGGGCTTCTGTTAATTGCCTTTTTTCTGATTGGGCTTGGTGCCGGACAGTCCGTCGTCATAAATCTCGCCCGTGATGTTATCAATTTGCACGGTCGAGGGCGCGGAGAGAAAAATGCACTCGCTAATTTTCTGCATGCGACCGCCACTGCCATAAGTCGCTCCCGACATGAAATCGAGGATGCGCTGCCGCCCCTTTTGATCGCAAATATCGAGATTAATGATAACCGGACGGCGTGCCTTGACATGCTCAACAATATTGGGCACATCATCGAAACTACTTGGCTGCACAACGACCACCCTCATTTGCTGTCGCTTCGCGAGGTCGACTACTTGCTGGGGACGGCGCGGGTTTACCGACTCGCTAGCCGAATCTTCAGGCGGAAATACTTCTCGCCGCACATCTTCTTCCTCATCATCGTCGCTATCGAAGCCAACAAAATCTAACAATCGTTTCCATCGAGACTTCTCTCTCATCGTTTGTTTCCTCCTCGTCATTCAAGCTGCGTGAAAATAGCAGTTCCAATTCTCACCATATTAGAACCGGCGTCAAGCGCTAGGCGGTAATCGCTGCTCATGCCCATGGATAGGTGGCGCATTTCTACAAAAGGCCATGTCTCACGACTAAGTTCATCGTAGAGCTGGCGAACCTGCCGAAATGACTGCCGTATCAGCCCTTTATCTAGGGTGTTGGGGCCCATGGTCATCAAACCTTGAATCGATATAGCTTTGAGGCCGGCTACATATTCGATAAACTGCCCGACCTCTCCGGGCCTGAGGCCCTGCTTCGTTTCTTCGTCTGTAGTATCGACCTGTACAAGGCAGGAGAAGATTTTCCCCTCGGCTTGGGCCAGTTTGCTCGCCTCTTCGGCCACCCGCCGACTACACAAAGAGTGCACTAGAGAAAAAGACCCCATGATTTTACGCAATTTGTTTGTCTGAATATGACCTATGTAGTGCCATGTCAAGGGCAGTCCACACTGCTCAATCTTAGGCAGAGCATCTTGTACGCGATTTTCGCCGAAGTGCCTGATACCAAGGTCATAGGCCAATTTTATCTCTCCTAGGCCGACGGATTTGCTCACGGCCACTAAGGTCACATCTTGATAGGCCTTGACAACAGCTACAATCTCTCGGGCTGTTTCACTCATGGCGCTACCACGGCAGGAGGCAAGCGCGCTGGGTTGACTACTACCGTCTCAAGGGGGTTAAGTCCGGTCACGTGGGTTCGATTGCCCTTCGTCAACACAACCCTCACTATGCGCTCGAGGTGCTCACCGGTATCGGCCTTAACAAAGACTATCGTCTCCTCCCCTATTACTAGGGCGCTAGACGGGATACTGCTGACTAGCTCTCCGCGGGGACGCACCACTAGCTGCACATTGCGCTGCAACAGGGGCGCAAGGGGTGGACTTTCGAGTCTCAGGGGGACTAGTACCTTGCCCTCTACCTCCGTCAACAGGGGTGGTAGGGCCTGCGCCAGCATTACTGTGTCACCGATGGCAACGTCCACCAATTGAGGCAAGGCAATAGTTTCTGGCGCCTCAAAGATTAACATAGCGTGCGAGGGGTCGATCACCACACCGACCGCCTGTCCCGCTGGCACTCTCTCGCCATTTGGCCTAGCCGCTACCACACTGCGCTGCTGCCGAACCATGTCAATGGTCACTGACGCATATTCTGATGTGGGTAGTGCGCCAACGCTCTCGTCTGGTACAAAGCTCAGGTAGCCGGGGGTGCTCGCCCTCACTACATGGATGGCTTGCTGACGTTGCACTAACAGCGCACTGCGACGCTCTTCCTGCAAAGTATGGGATCTGGTGACAAAGGCATACTCTTGCTCCTTCTTCTGGGCGTTCTGCCTGGCCCGCGTTAGCTCTCGCATGGCCTTCGCCACCACCCCTGCATCACTGCTACGAACGCCTAGAGCTACTTCACCCGCTAAGGTGCGGACGCTCTGCTGAGCATGGAGCAATTGTTGGCGTCGCTCGACGATGACGGCCTCTGGAGCGACTTCACCCGGACTCTCATCAGACGTTAGCGCAAGCTGCTCATCGATCGACGACAAGAGACTTTTATCCACGATTTCAAAAAGGCTTTGCCCCGTTTGCACTTTCGCGCCATGGTCCACTAAAATATTCAAAACACCAGCCTGCGCCGCCACAAGTGCCAGTTCATCGCGCAATACCAGGGCCTGACCAGCAAACACGGCAGTATCTACTGCCTGCGCCTGTTGATAGCGCACCGGAGGGTAGACTACCCTGCGATAGGCAACGCTTACCAAGTTAAAAACCCCATAGACAAGGATGCCGACTAACACTATGAGGAGCAGCCGCTTAGCGACGCGCAGGCGTCGTCGCGCCCGTCTTCTCTTGCTCCTTACCGCTACCAAGCGACTCCCCCCTCTTCCGGCATATTATTCGCGATGACTCTGGTGAAATCCTGCTGGTACTGGCAAAAGTTCAACCCTCCCCAGCTTGTTCCTAAGAATTGCAACCATCTATGGACACCGACACCAGCCCCTCGCCCCTGTCAACAACTTGTCGCCTGCTGTCGCTGCCACATTGCGGGCATGCTCCTCGCGCCGCCACGGCCAGGTGGCAACGCGCACAGCGCACATCATCGGGCATGAAGCGTAGAAAGCTAATTCCCTTTTCGCTGGCCTCACTTAGCTGTCCATAGAGGTCGTCCACACTCATGTGGGGGCCAGAGTGCAATCGCAAGCAATGTCCGGCGGGCAAGTAATGCTCCATGCTAGCCACCAAGGCCGAAATTTTATGCTTGCCCACTCCCATTTCTTCGCCCGTGGCCAAAGGCAATTCTTCCCCCGTGGCCGCCAGCATGAAGTTCAAATCAAATTCACGTCGTAGTCCGGCTACCTGCTCCCCAATCAGGCCTAACATCTCGAAAAGCTCGTGCGACATGGGATAACAATGCAGTCCACTCAAATTGATGATAAGAGGAATGCCCCTCTGTTTGTCAAGCATACCTTCCCGCGCCGTGAGCTCAAGATTTGTCGCTAAGAGCCTGGCGGCGATAGCTATGGCCTCTTGCAATCCTGACATCCCATGTATAAGCACCTTGGCCAAGTTGAGAGAAACTTGCCCCCCAATTGCTTGCCCACGTGTGCCTTGATAGAAGTCAAGTCGTGCCGGCTCTAAGCGCAAGCCATGTTTCGAAAAAGCTAAGAGGCCCATAAAGGCGCTGTTGCGGGGAGAATCCATCAGGGCAAAGGCCATTCCAGCCCTCGATCGGGCCATATCAAGGGCCTTGTGAAGAACCATAAACCCACCGCTGTCGCGTTCGAGATTAACTCCTTTGCGCACTCGCACGATGATCTGTGGCAGAAGAAAAGTTGCCCCCTCATCGAGCACGTCAAGCACAGTCTCCATAATGATGAGAGAATTTAAGTCAAGCTCATCGCCGATATTGAGCGAGATAGGGCTCTTTGGCGAAAGCGACCAGAGGGCAAATAGCTGCCTAAACACTGCCGGCAAGCGGTTTGCGCCATAGAGCTGCAAACAGGGCAGACCGATATCCGTGACAAAATGGGGCATAGAGAGCTCTACAGCCTGCATGGACGCCAGTGTAGTGGCGTGAACAAGCCCTAGCATGTACGAAGCTTCGTCTTTGGCAGGTAGGTGGCGAAACTCGGGCACGAAAAGCAGGGAGCGAAATTCTGGCGTTAACGCATGAACGTAGACTAGTCCCTGGCGCAGAGCATTATGCCAAGAGGCGGCCATTACATTCTCTAAAAGGAGGTCGCGAATTTTGCCTTCTAGTAGCGCTTTAGACAACTCTTTCATTGTCCACGCACCTTGAGAATTTTCTCGAGTTCACCGAGAAAATTGTTGATATCAGTGAACTGGCGATAGACCGAGGCAAAACGAACATAGGCCACCTCATCAATACCGCGCAATCGCTCCATAACCAGCTCGCCGATGCGCGCGGAGGGGATTTCAGAGGGCGTTTCATTTAAAAGCTTTGCCTCGATGTCTAGGACAGCTGCCTCCAAGACGTCTAAGGACACGGGGCGTTTTTCACAAGCCTTAAGAAGCCCGGCGAGAATCTTACTCCTGCTAAATACTTGCCTGCTTCCATCCTTCTTGATAACCACTAGAGGCTGTTCTTCCAGTCGCTCATAAGTCGTGAATCGGCGCAGGCAGGCTGGACATTCGCGCCGGCGACGAATGGTGCTGTCTTCAGCGGTCGGTCTACTATCAATCACCCGACTGTCTACGCAGTCACACTGGGGGCATTTCACCCGTTCCACCCCAATCCATAGATACCTCTTGCCTCTATGGTACTACATCTTGGGTCTTCATGACAATTTATCCGACCGACCTGCTAATACTAGCCACAGCGAATACCAATTCATGGCCCATTTAAGTAACCACAGTGAGTCAACGCAGATGACTAAGACAAACACCCCCGCCCATGTTGACTATAATGAGCAAGGGGTGTGGAAAAATGTCACTTCTCGCAAAAAACTATTTATCAAAACTGCGTTTTCGGCGCACAAAGGTCGGTATATCGAGCTGATTATCATCAAGCGGCGAAATAGTGATACCATCAAACACATGTTCCTTCGGCTTGCGGCCTTCAAAACCGGTGGCAATGACGGTAACCCGCACCGAGTCACCTAGCGACTCGTCAATGACCGCGCCCAGGATAAAATTAGAATCAATGTCCACTGACTGGTGAATAATCTTTCCAGCCTCATCGACTTCAAATAGGCTGAGAGTGGGACCACCAGTAATGGCTAGCAATACTCCTTTGGCACCGTCAATGGATGTTTCGAGGAGAGGGCTTGATATAGCCATCTTGGTAGCGGCTACACAGCGACCCTCACCACTAGCGGTGCCAATACCCATCAGCGCGGAACCAGCATTTGACATAATGGCTTTAATGTCGGCAAAGTCAACATTTATAAGCCCAGGAACCATAATAACGTCAGAAATACCCTGCACCCCCTGCCGGAGCACATCATCTGCTGTACGGAAAGCCTCCACAAAGGTGGTATTTTTATCGGCCACCTGCAGCAGGCGATCATTTGGAATGACGATGATTGTATCGACCTTTTCACGCAGGGCGGCAATGCCGCGCTCGGCCTGTGTCATACGGCGCTTGCCTTCAAAACCGAATGGTTTTGTGACCACACCCACGGTCAGGGCACCCAATTCGCGTGCCACCTCGGCCACTATTGGCGCTGCCCCAGTGCCCGTACCACCGCCCATCCCGGCGGTTACAAAAATCATGTCTGCACCCTTCAGGGCCTTGGCTAAGAGGTCGCGACTTTCTTCAGCTGCTTTAGCACCCACCTCGGGATTCGCGCCCGCGCCAAGTCCGCGCGTAAGTTTCTCCCCAATCTGTAACTTGTGAGTCGCCCGCGACGAGGCTAAAGCTTGCGCATCTGTATTGACGGCAATAAATTCGGCACCTTTTAGTCCGGCATCAATCATGCGGTTGACGCCATTACTGCCGCCTCCACCGACACCGATCACCTTAATTTTAGCATGATTGTCATACCCTATATCCCACTCTAACATACTGCCTCGCCCCCCATACTACTCCCAAAAATCTTGAAAAAATCCTTTGACTTTATCCACAATACCGCGCCCGCTCTTTTGTTGCTTGTTGACACTAGCTTGTCCCCCGCGCCGGTTTAGAACATATGTCAGCACGGCCACCGCGACATTGTAGCCGGGGTCGTCAACAGCGCCGTAGGTTTCAGCGCTCACTCTCACGCGATTTCCTAAAATACGCCGCAACATGGCGAGAGACGACTTGTGCTTGGTCGCGCCACCGGTTATCACATACCCGCCATTGGGCACCTCGCCACCGTTCATTTCGCGCGACTGCTGCCGTACCAAGTTAAACATCTCTTCGTAGCGGGGCTCCATAATGTCGATAATTTCACCCGCCGTGACACGTCGCGCCTCTACATGGCCAAAACTCGCCAAATCCACGGCTTTGTCGGGAGGCTGGGTAAACCAGTCAACTTCGGTCTTAAGACGCTCGGCGGTCTTGGTGCTGACACGAAGCCCCATGGTCAGGTCACTGCTGACATAGGCACCCCCGAGGGGCACCGCACCAATAGAGCGCAAAGCTCCTTCCGCAAAATAAGCTGTTTCGGTCACTGCTGCGCCGACATCAACAAGCTCGGCACCTAGTTCGCGCTCATCCTCGTTTAAGAGCAATTCACCTAGCGCGAGCGGTTTAAGCACAAAGCCTGCCACGGCATAGCCCGCGCGCTCTACGCTACGCCGCAAATTGGAGAGGGCTGTCAAATTGCCTACAACCAACATCGCCTCTAGCTCTAGTCGCATGCCAATCATATTCACCGGGTCTTTGAGCCCCCCGTATCCATCGACTATGTACTGCAGAGCCACCATATCGACGATCTCTCGATTGGGCGGCAAATTGACGAGCCGTGTCGCTTGCATAACTCGATCGACGTCTTCTTGGCTGACCTCGTGGTCAGCGCCTAGCACAGCTACCATGCCCTTAGAGGGCTGTAGCACCGCGTGCAGCGGTGAGAGAGCGACAAAAAGGGAGTCTGTTGTCCCCCCCGCCATGCGCTCAGCAAATGTTACCACATCGCGCACGCAAGCGGCACTAGTCTCGACATCAACGATTAATCCTTTGCGCATACCTGCCGAAGGGCGGCTACACATGCCGAGAATTTGCACTTCGCCGCGGTCTTTAACTTCGGCAATGACACAGCGCGTGTTAGCTGTCCCGACATCCAAACTCGCAATCAGTTCTTTCCGCACGCGTCCACCACCCTTCATAATACCAGCTAATTCTATCATACTCGGAGCAGGAGCATCCTGCGGATAATGGCGAGATTTTGAAAAATACGCACTCCAAAGGCCACTACGGCGGCCAGGTAGAGATTGATACCCATCCTATCACCCACAAAGGCGAGCAGGGCAGCCAGCAGGGCATTACTTATTAACCCACTGACAAAAATTGTGTCGTCGAAGGTGCCGGACAGCGAGGACCTCAAGCCCCCCAAGAGCGAGTCAGCAGCTGCCAGCAGCGCTACCGCCGTATATGGCGCCAAGTGGGGAGGAATTCTCACGCCGCTGACAAACCCGAGCAACAGTCCCATCAATAAACCAACTATAGCTAATAACATTGTCCTATCTCCCCAGTACAGGCTCGGCCCATTCGAAGCGTAGTGGCCGTGTAAACCCAGGCACCACCACTCTTTCGTGCAGCCTTATCTCGATCTCGATACCAAAATAACTCAAGGTTTCGATAATACCACCCCGCATGCGCAAGGCACTCTCTAAAGCCCTATTGTCGCCAATAGCAGTCACGATGAATGGGGCAGCGATGCGGGTGTTGTTCACCGACACAGCCGGCCCGGCACAGTGAATTTCACTAGTCGCCAATAGTCGCTGTCCATTGACAGATATAGCTTCCGCCCCCGCGGCTCGCAAGACATTTACTATTTTAAGAATGTCTTCGTCATGTACAATGAACAAGGCGGGGTCATCCGCGGCTGCCGCCGCCCGTTCGCTATCATTGATGGTGACGGTTAATCCCTGCCCCACTACAGCGGTAATGCCAGCCAACACACGAGCCTTCTCTAGATTGTCATGCAACTGTTCAAGCGCGTCTTCACCTCGCGTCGCAGCCAACTCATACCCGCTGAGCTGCTGACGCAGCCCCTCGACTTCTTCTTGCAGATTCTGATTTTGACGCATGGCATCCATCAGGAGCACACGCATTTCCGAGGTGCGCAGGTCGGGGACAACAGTGGCAAAATTTCCGGTGCTGCGAATTTGCAGCGCGAGAAGCCAGCCAAGCAACAGACAAACCACGGTGAGGGCAACTTGAGAGCGTCCTTTCATCTACTACCGTCCTTTATATACGGGGACCTCGCCTGTCATGTCGATGTAGGCCGTCGTTTCTCGCGACAATCCCCTGTCCTTATAAGCATAAAGCACGGCTGGCAGCAAAGCAAGACGTGACTGTGTCTGGGTATCATTGCCCAATCTTATGAGAATGCCAGTGGTCGTTGTAATGTTGACGAAACCATTTTCCCCAATATTTATTTCCGAGACACTTGACCTAACGCTACTAGGCAAATTCAACACGACCCGATGCGCGGGTGCAAACAGGGGATGAACTATGGTGTCGCCAAGCGCGATATCTGTCAAGGGAACCCCCGTAATAATTGGCAAGTTGACGCGGCTAAAGTCAGACACGATAGAGATGGCTTTGCCATGGCCGTCGATTTCAACAAATCCATCATGATAAGGTATGACCGCGAGCCCAATGTTCTCTGCGACGGAAATATGTAGTTTGTTAGGCCAATGACGGCGAACCGAAGCCCCAGCAATTTGCGGGTGAGCCGTTAAACGCTCGGTAACTTCACGTACATTAAGCCAAAATAGATTCTCCCCCCGCCATACACCGGCCAGTTTCTCGACTTGTTGCGCACTTAAAGTTTCCGCGCCTCTCACCTCAACCTGTTCTAGCGCGAACAGCCAAGGAGCTTGCACCATCTGCCAGCAGAAAAAGAGCACGAGAACGATAAGAAAGGCTCCTTTTAACATGACAACTCCCCCTTCTACTTCTACCATGCTATCCTGCCGCCAAGACGCCTCAGACGCTCCTCCATATATTGGGCAAATGTTCGGGTGACACCGAGCGTAATCGAGCGCTATGTGTGCAATCGTTTCCTGCCCTATCCTCTGCCGGGGAGCATAGCATTGTTACTTGCGGTGCTGATTCTTGAGATTCTCTAGCAGGTCGCATATATCCTTGGTCGCAGCAGGGAAAGCGAGCCTGTACGCCTGTCGTGACATTGACGACAACTGCGCTTCGCTAAAGAGAATTTCACTCGCCTTTTCACCAAGCAGGCGGGGAGTCAGACTATGTTCCTCCATGAGTATGGCCGCCCCTGCTTCGCTAAACACTTTCGCGTTATGATACTGATGATTTTCTGCGGCTATGGGCGCGGGGATGAGGATGCTAGGCTTACCTAGATAGGCGAGCTCGGCCGTAGTTCCACCCGGACGAGAAATCACCAAGTCGGCTGCCGCCAAAAGCTCTGGCAAATTAGTAGCATATTCAATAAGTGTCAGGTAGGGACCAAGATAATCCTGCGCCACTTTGTTAATGGCCTCATAGTCGCGCCTACCAGTAACGTGAAAGACCCGCACTTTTTTGCGAGAAAAATCGTCGTAGCAAGAGCTAAACATCTCGTTGAGAACTCTCGCTCCCCCACTCCCCCCTACCACCAACAGCACCTTGTCTAAAAGTGGGATGTTAAGTCGCAAGCGTGCGCCTTCTCTGTCGGCCGCAAGGATTTCGGGGCGAAGGGGATTACCCGTTACTACCACTTTATGTGCGGGGAAAAATTTTGTTGCCGCACGATGACTCACCGCAATCTTGTCGACGAAGCGCGCTAGGAGGCGATTTGTCAAGCTGGGGAAGGCGTTCTGTTCGTGAATTAAAGTCGGGTAACCGAAGAGTGCGGCCGATAAAAGCAGGGGGCCCGCGACATATCCCCCCGTTCCCACCACAATGTCGGGGGAAAAATCGCGCAGTATGTTTCGCGCCCGGACTACGCCACGCAGGGCACGATACACCGTACGCAACTGCTCAATAGAGAGGCGGCGTGGCAGAGAGCTTATCTCCAAAGTCAAGAGTCGAAAACCCTCGCCCGGCACGATTTGGTTCTCGAGCCCGCGTTTGGCGCCCACAAAGAGCACTTCCGCGGTAGGATGACGCTTGATGACCTCGTGCGCTAGGGAAATGGCAGGATAGACATGCCCCCCCGTACCACCGCCGGAGAAAATGACTTTGATCTTCATGCCCTACCTCATTCACGACAAAATTTTGAGATGTTGAGGAGAATGCCAGCGGAACCCATCACGACGAGGAGAGAGCTACCCCCATAACTGATAAAAGGTAGAGTAATGCCGGTAACGGGCATTACCCCAGTTACCACCGCCATGTTTATAAAGGCCTGAGCCACAATCATGGAGGTCAGCCCAGTGGCTAAGAGTGCGCTAAACCTGTCGGGCGCGCGAGCGGCAATCCTCAGACCGCGCCACGCCACCGCACCAAACAAGGAGACGATGACAAAGCCGCCTATAAAACCCCATTCCTCATTGATAATGGCGAATATAAAGTCATTGTGGGGTTCTGGCAGAAAAAATATCTTTTGAATACTCTCGCCTAGGCCTCTGCCAAAAGCACCGCCCAATCCTATAGCAAAGAGGGACTGAATAATGTGGTAGCCAGTATCCAAGGGATCTTGCCATGGATCAAGAAATGCCATAAAACGCTCGAGGCGATATTCCGCCGTCCTAATGCCAAGTGCGAGCAAGCCACTACCGAGAAATCCTAAAGAGACAATTTGTCCCCACGGTAGCCCCCCGACAAAGAGTACCAAGCAAGCTACTAAGACTATGGCCACGGCCGTTCCAAGATCTGGCTGATCAAAGATCAGGCCCGCGACCAAGGCGGTGACTGCCAGTATGGGCAATGTTCCCTGCCAGAAATGACGCAGACGATCTGGTTGCGCTGCCAAGTAGGCCGCGATCCACATCACCAAGGTTGCTTTGGCTACTTCCGAGGGTTGCATATTAAATAGACCAAGATTTATCCAGCGAGTTGAGCCTTGTACTGTGACACCAATGCCCGGAACATATAGTGCCAGCAGCAATAAGACCGTCACAAGCAATAACACTGAGGACGCCTGCTGCCATTTACGATAATTAATGTAACTGGCGACAGTTAAAGCTATCAATCCAGCAAGAGCCCACAGCAATTGCCGAATCGCGAAAAACCAACCATGGCCATGCCTCGACAATGAGAGGGGAAAGCTCGCGCTATATACCATGACCACGCCGGCCATCACCAAGGTGAGAATGAAAATTAGCAGTGCATAGTCTGGCGCACCCTTGCCACGCATTGTTCTATCCCCCCATTTTCGCCAGCCCTAAGATTCCGGCCGCAGCACCGATGGCGCTCGCTACATAATAGACAAAGACAATGCGTTTTTCCGACCAGCCGCTGAGTTCCAAGGAGTGATGAAACGGTGCCATACGAAAAAATCGCCTGCCACCTGTGATGCGAAAAAAAACCACCTGCAAGGTCACGGAAAAAGTGCTCCACACATAGACCAAACCTACAATGGGCAGCAGCAACTCAGTTCCAGTCAGAACACCCATGGACACGAGCGCTCCCCCGAGCCCTAACGACCCTACATCGCCCATAAACACGCGCGCCGGATGCCGATTATAGTAAAGGAAACCTAGCACTCCCCCCATCAGGGCCAAAGAAAACAAGACTACCTCCCAGACGCCAGTTACTAACCCGATGACAACATAGGCGAGGGACGCGAAAACCATGGTCCCCCCTGCCAGGCCATCGATACCGTCGGTGAGATTTACGGCATTGCTAAAGGCCAGGCCAATAAACAACAGGAATAGCCAGTAAAAAAAACCCAGATCAAGACTCCACCCCACATATGGCATCACGAGAACCGTGCTATGCCCGGCATAGTAGAGCAGCCCTGCCGCTAGCGCGGTGAGGATCGTCTGCCAGAATAGTTTTTGCCTTGCCAGCAAGCCAAGGCTGCGACGGAAGACGACCTTTAGCGCATCATCGGCTAGACCGACCAGCGCGAATCCTAAAGTAAACACCGTTGCTACCATGAGAGCGGTGAAACTGTGCGCAAGGGCTCCCCCCCACCACCAAGTGACGGCCAAGGCGGGAATCAAAAAAATGACTCCGCCCATGGTGGGCGTTCCCCTCTTAGCGGCATGTGAAGATGGACCGTCGCTCCGCACTACTTGGCCGAACTTCAGCCTGTGCAAGAGAGGTATGCCGAATTTGCCGAGACCTAAAGCCATAATCAGGGCCAGAGCAAAGGCTAGCAGGTATTCATTTGGCAACTTAAACATCTCCTCTGCGCAACACAGCCGTAATGCGTTCCATCTGCATGCCCCGCGAACCCTTGACCAACACTACGTCGCCCTGTTGTAGCTCGGCGCGTAATACTTCTAAAATTTGCGGAACATCCTCACAATGAAATGTTCGCACGCCCGCGCCCTTGGTCACCCGAGATATTACTTGCGCCTCTTGGCCTAAGGTCAGCACCAGGTCGCAAACCTTTTTGGCCGCTTCCCCCACCTCTTGATGAGCGGAAAACGAGCGCTCGCCAAGTTCAAACATACTGCCAAGTACGCCAATTTTGCGGCGCGATCCGGCAAATTCGTCTAAAGTGTTTAGTGCCGCCACTACAGAGGAAGGGCTGGCATTGTAGGTGTCATCCATAAGTGTATAGCCGCGCGGTAAAACAATAATTTCTAGCCTCTGGCTGGCAATATGACAACTTTCGATCCCCACAATGGCCTGCGCGATATCTACGCCTAGGACAACAGCTGCAGCGATAGCCATGGCTGAGTTTTCGGCATTGTGACGCCCGGGCCAGGAGGTTTTGACTTGCCAAGCTTCGGCGCCGCTACGCAGGATGTAGTGACAATTACCTTTTTCATCTAGCTTCACTTCCGCAATCCTTAGATCGGCATCCTTGCGGTGACCCACCGAAAGTACCGGACCGGTCGCTAAGGCTGAGTGAAAGTCATAGAAGTCGTCATCGCGATTCAAGATGGCGGTGCCTCCCACATTCATGCCGAGCAGCAATTCGCCCTTAGCCTGGGCAATATTGGCCCGCGACCCTAGAAGTTCAATATGAGACTCGCCAACATTAGTAATAATTACTACATCGGGCGGCGCAATTTCGGACAACGCGGCGATCTGTCCAAAGCCGCGCATTCCCATCTCTAACACTAAGACCTCTTCATCAACATGATTGAGAACACTAAGTGGCAGGCCGATCTCCGTATTGAAGTTCCCGGGGCTGCGATAAACCTTCATCGTTCCGGCGAGCGCAGCTGCAGTAAGTTCCTTGACGCTCGTCTTCCCAACGCTCCCCGTAATGGCTACCACCTTAGCATTACTCCCTCGCAAATGCGCCTTGGCCATCTCTCCTAAGGCCCGTCTTGTGTCGGGCACCATAACTACAGGACAAGGGTATCTGCCCCTGCGCGAGACGATGGCGGCAGCCGCACCCGATTTCACAGCCTCTGCCACATAGTCATGGCCATCATGAAGCGCTCCCGCTAAGGCGAAGAACACGTGGCCGCACTTAACTTGCCTGTGATCGGCTACTGCGCCGGAGAGGTCGCAATCATTCCCGATTAGTTCACCATCGACAGCGGCGGCGAGGGCCGATAGAGTTAACTTAGGCATAAAATTTTTCCCCCAGGGCCCGCCTGGCCTCTTCCCGGTCATCAAAGTGAATGGTTTCTTCCCTAAAAATCTGGTAATTCTCGTGTCCTTTGCCAGCGAGAAGAATGACATCGCCTGAAGCAGCCATGAAGATAGCCTGGCGAATCGCTTGTCCGCGGGATACTTCCACTTGCACCTTGCTCAGGGCATGGGCCTCTGTTATGCCTGACAGAATCTCTTCCATTATCGCGGACGCCTCTTCGGTGCGGGGATTATCTGAAGTAAGAATGACTTGGTCCGCTAGGCGAGCGGCAATCTCCCCCATAAGGGGCCTCTTCCCTCTGTCACGATCCCCACCACAGCCAAAAACCACGATCAGACGACCGCGCGTGAACCCTCTCGCTGCCCGCAGGACATTGTCTAGACCATCGGGAGTATGGGCGTAATCTACGAAGACGTCAAAAGGCTGCCCTGCGTTGACGCGCTCCATACGCCCCGGCACGGTAGGCATGGCAAGACCCCGCGCGATGGCCGTAAGACTGGCACCCTCTGCCCAGGCCGCGCCTGCAGCCGCTAGGGCATTATAGATACTATGCTTGCCTGGGGTCGAAATCGTCACTTCACACTCGCCAGAGGGCGTAACCAAGCAAAAAACTGCGCCGCTAGAGTCCCCACGCACCTCACGGGCGTAAAAATCAGCCGCCCGATCAATAGCGTAGGTGAAAACTGCGCTAGGACATATGTCGACTAGGCGGCGACCATATTCGTCGTCTGTATTTATTAGGGCAGCCTTAGGATGCTTCGTGGCGGCCTGACCTAGGCGCGTAAACAGCCCTGCCTTGGCCCCAAAATAGGCCTCCATAGTTCCATGCAAATCTAAATGATCTTGGGTGAGGTTAAGAAATACCGCCGTGTCGTACTCTATGGCCTCGACGCGGCCAAGTACGAGCGAGTGAGAAGAAACTTCCATTACGACATGGTTAACCCCATTCTCGGCCATACGCGCCAAACTCGCGTACAGAAGAGGCGCATCAGGCGTCGTCAAGGTCGCAGGTTCGATAACTTCCCCATCGTCTATATGCACAGTGCTTAAAAGCCCTACCTTAAAGCCGGCCTCGCGCAGAATTGACTGTATAAGAAATGCCGTCGTGGTCTTGCCATTGGTACCCGTTACCCCTACCATACGCAGCTTGGCAGCAGGAGCCCCGTGAAAGTTTGCCACGAGATGAGCGAGGACCACCCTGGTGTCGTGAACCTGTGCCCACGCGACACTCTCGGGCAAGGTACATAGGCGCGAGAGCACTATAGCGACTGCGCCGCGCGAGAGGGCCTCGTCGATCAAATCATGTCCGTCAACTCGATTACCCCGGATGGCGACAAATAAATACCCCGGGCGAACTTGTTGCACCACGTCAGTAACGCCGGAAATAAGGGCGTTACCTTTGCGGGCGATAGTTGTCGTCCCTTGTAACAGGCTGTCAAACTGCACCTTGTCCACTCCTTTTCTCACGGGCGAAAAGTGACTCTGACGACGGTAGACACATCGACCTGTTCTCCTGGCGGCGGGTCTTGCGACACAGCCATCCCCGTCCCAGCCACCACTATGCGTAGGCCTGCCAGAGAAATTTTTAGGCTGGCGTCCCGCATGGAGAGACCGCGCACATCAGGCACAACTACTCTTCCCCGGTGCTCTGGTGCGCTCCCCAATTCTACAACAACCGTCGTCCCAACAGTGACTGCTTCCCCCGGCTTAGGCGTTTGTTCGATAATACGATCGCCAGCCTTCTCCATGCGTAAGTTTAACCCAAGGTCGCGAAGGTGAGCAAGAGCTGCCGTGGTACTAAGGCCTCTAAGCTCCGGCACAATGATGGGAGCGGGCTCAGGCAAGATTAAATTTCCGCCGTGGGGATTTACGTTCAGGTAGCGCAATATATCAACCATCATCGCCCGAAATGCGGGCGCGGCAACCTGGCTGCCATAGTAGCCATAGGGCCCTTGCGGTTCCCTGACAATCACGAGCAGGGCTATCGAAGGGTCGTCTGCGGGTGCCATACCGATGAATGAAGCGATGTACCGGCCGTCATAGTAACCGCCGCCCGCCCTGACCATTTGGGCGGTGCCAGTCTTGCCGCCCACTCTTTGGCCAGCAATAAAAGCGTTTCGGCCCGAGCCATAGAGTACGGCCCCTTCTAGGAGCGTGCGAACCCGAGCAGAAGTATCGGCAGTTATAACTTGCCCGACAACTTCCTTAGGAAACGTTTCTACAACAACGCCTTGTTGGTCCCTAATCTCGCTAACTAGGCGAGGACGGTACACAATGCCTCCGTTCACCGCGGCCGAGAGTGCCACTACTTGCTGCAAGGCGGTCACCGCAGGGCCTTGGCCGAAACTGGCGGTCGCGAGTTCGACGGGCCCCATTCTGCGAAACATTACGCCCTGCGCTTCCCCAGGCAGATCAATTCCCGTGCGCGTGCCAAAGCCAAAATTGTTGATGTATCGCTGCAGAGTATCCCGGCCTAGCCTAAGGCCAACATCGACAAAGCCCGGGTTGCAAGATCGCCAGAAAACCTCGGCGAAACTTAAATTGCCATGACCGCCAGCCCGCCAACATCCTAGACGGACACCCGCGACTATCACCGCGCCCGTGCAAACGAGACGGTCATCCTCCCCCACTATTCCTTGGTTCAAGGCGGCAGCGGCAGTAACAACTTTGAAGGTTGAGCCAGGCTCGAAGCTGTCGCTGACCGCGGTGTTACGCCATAGAGTGGTTGGAAATTGATTAAAGCTATTGGGGTCAAAATCGGGGCGATTGGCCAGAGCGAGGATTTCTCCCGTTTGGGGATTCATGGCCACGGCAAGGGCTGCGGTGGCCTGGTGTCGCGTCATGGCGACATCAAGTTCTCGCTCCACTATATGCTGAATGACTTCATCAAGGGTCAAGACAATACTATTGCCAGGCACTGCTGGCACGTAGGCAGAGCGACCGTTTCGCCAAGGGCTACTTCTGGGGTCGTCAGGGTTTCGCCCTTCGCCGGGCGTGCCCCGCAAAACAGCATCGTATTGATGTTCCAATCCACCTAGGCCTTGGTTATCTATGCCCACAAAGCCTAGAACATGACTTGCCAGGTTGGCATTAGGATAGTATCGATCTGTTTCAATTTTGAAGTCGATACCCGGCAAGTCTAGGGCGCGCACGGCGGCCGCTTGCTCGCGCGAGATCTGGCGCGCGATATATACTTGATCAAGGCGCCGAGTAAGACCACGATGAATCACCTCGGGTGAAATACCAAGAACTGCAGCCAATTTGGCAGCAGTCTCCTGTGGATTCTCTATTTTTGCCGGCAGCGCGACCAAGGTGTCGGCATTGGCATTGACTGCCAGCGGCCTCAAATGGCGATCATAGATCCCACCGCGGCTAGGGGATACTCTCACATCCCCAGTCCACTGTGCCATGGCCCACCTCGCCAATTCGGGCCCGCGGACAAACTGCAAAAAACCAAGTCGCAAGACTAAGACGACGCAGCCCAAAATAAAAAGGAAAAACAAGCTTGCGATCCTAAACTTCATACTCATGGGAGTGGACAATGTTTCATCCCCCAATCTAGTTGCCGCCATTCACTCCGACCCACAGCAATTGCTTGCCTTGGGGATTTATTAGTCCTAGCTCCTGACGTGCCACGCGTTCAATGCGCGGCAATGATGCTAAGGCTAAGGCTTCGACTTGCAACTTGGCATTGTGGGCTTCCATCGCGGCAATTTGGGCCGTCAAGCGAGCGATATCGCGTTCCCGGCCGGCAATTTGCGCCTGGCGATGCACAGAAAACCCAAATAATAACCCGCATACCACCAGCACCAAGGCGGCACGCCTGACCAAACGCGGCATGAGAGCAGCTTTTCTCCCCTTGGCAGGAAGTCTTCTTCTCTCTACTATGGGCTGCGGAGCAAGAGGCAGGGGCAGAGACAGGGGCTTTCTTGCTGGTATCACAGTTATTCACTCCCTCAGCTTAATCGAACCTAGGCAATTTTTCTATCACTCTTAAATGGGCACTGCGACTGCGAGGATTGTCGCGTACTTCGTCTGGCGTAGGTGCAAGGGGCTTCTTAGTGACTAGCTTTACTTCTGCGCGGTGCTGGCATACGCACTGCGGCACACCTTGCGGGCACAGACACTCGCGTGCGTGGTGACTCATAAATTGCTTTACAATGCGGTCTTCGAGGGAATGAAAGGCAATACAGCCGAGTCTCCCGCCCGTTCTAAGCGCTGCCAAGCCTTTCTCTAAGCCGTCTTTGAGGGCCCCAAGCTCATCATTGACGGCAATGCGTAGAGCCTGGAAAGTGCGACGGGCCGGATGCTGGTCTTCGGCTTGCCGCACTGCTTTTGGTACAGCTGCCCTGATGATCTCCACTAGCTCTAGAGTGCTCTTGATCGGGGTCTTGACTCGCGCCAGCACTACAAATGAAGCAATGCGTTTCGCCCAGCGTTCCTCACCAAAATCCCACAGAATTTTGGCCAACTCACCTTCGCTACTGCGGTTCACGAGATCCTCTGCGTTGTGGGGCATGCTTGGGTCTAGACGCATGTCGAGGGGTGCGTCCATCCGGTAGGAGAAGCCTCGTGCCCCCTCGTCAAGCTGGGGGCTAGAGACACCTAGGTCGAAAAAAATCTTGTCCACTTGTTGTATGCCCGCCGTGCGTAGGGCTAGATCGAGGTTGCGAAAATTCTCTGCCACAAAACGAAAGTTAGGGGCCACAATCTCCTTGGCCGCCAAGAGCGCGGCTCTGTCGACATCAAGACCCACCACCAAACCATCGGCCCCAACTGCCGCCAAAAATCGCTTAGTATGACCACCACGGCCAAAGGTACAATCTAGGACTACCTCGCCTGGTTTGAGGTCGAGAGCCTTGACCGACTGCTCTAACAGAACGGGTACATGATCGTTAATGCTCTCCACCATCCTTTAGAGTATAGTCTCTAGTTCTTCGGCCACTTGTTCGTAATTTTTGAGTGCAGTTTGCGAATAGTCATGCCAAGTGGCACTGCTCCACACTTCAACCCTTCGCCCGGCCCCAATAACAACGGCGTCCTTAGTTAGCGAGGCATGTTGCCGCAGTGGCTCAGGGATATTGATGCGCCCTTGTTTATCAAACTCAAGCTCAGCGGCACCAGAGAAGAAGAGCCGCACAAAAGCCCGCGCGTCACTACGCGAAGTCGTCATTTCCTGCAGGCGCGCCGAGATCACTTCCCACTCACGCAAGGGATAGACAAAGAGACAGCCATCTAACCCTTTGGTGACTACAAAGGGTGAGCCAAGGCGTTCGCGGAACTTAGCGGGCAAGAACAGCCTGCCTTTGTCATCAACGCTATGTTCATGTTGCCCCAAAAACACTGCCTAGCCCTCCTTCACCACAATACACCACTTTCACCCACTATTATTCTCTTTCCCTATGGCTGATCCTGCTAGTTAACAAAAATATTTTCGCATTTCGCAAAAAAAAGCGCGGACCCTCTGGTCCGCGCTAGAATTATGTTGTGCCTCTATCATCCTTGCGAGCTAAGATTACGGCCACAGTCTAGGCTGTGTCCACGCATGACTTCTTGGGCATGCGGCAGAACGGGGAGCACAATGCCCAGACACTCTAGCGCACCCTTCTTGCTCCCAGGCAAGTTTATAATAAGCGTCCTCTTGCGCACCCCCACTACGGCTCGGCTGAGCATGGCCATGGGGGTTTTGCTGAGGCTTGCGGCTCGCATGGCTTCCGCCATGCCAGGCACCTCACGCTCTATTACCGCCAGTGTAGCTTCAGGGGTTATGTCGCGCGGGGCCAGGCCTGTACCACCCGTGGTAAACACGACATCAAAACGGCCTTGGTCACAGGATGAACTCAATTGCCGAACTAACTGATCGCGATCATCGGCTAGCAGGACGTTTTGCACGGTGGCCCCTAACAGGCTGAGCTCGGCCGCGATGGCGGGGCCGCTTTCATCTTGCGTCTCACCCCGTGCGCACCGGTCGCTGAGCGTAACCACCAAGACCTGCATTTTCGGCCAGACAACAGCCGCATCGCCAGGCCTGAGCTGACCACCGCGCAAGACCTCAGCGAAAACACCCTCGCGGGGCATTACACAATCCCCGGCTTGGTAATAGATGGCGCAGCGCTCATGGCACTCCTTGCCTAATTGCGTGATTGAGAGTACGGCGGAGTTTCCTAGTATCAACCGCGATCCTACCTCCACTTTAGCTAGGTCGATGCCACCCAGGGTAATATTTTCGGCAAAATCACCTGCTGAAACATCTACGCCCAAAGCCTGCATCTTGCGGATACTCTCGACGGCCAAGAGACTCACTTGCCGATGCCCAAAACCAGCGTGGGCATCAGCTGCTATACCCTGCCCTACAATCAATTCAACGACGGTCTGCGGCACTTTACGCATACCTTTATTGGGGCTAGTAGAAACGGCCTCTACCTTTCCGTGCATGTATAATCACCTTCCCAGACATAGTCTCCGCTCTTTCCGCCGGACTTTGCTAGCAGGTGGACATCTTGTATCACCAGGCCCTTGTCCACGGCCTTACACATATCAACCACAGTAAGAGCAGCAACTGTCACTGCGGTCAAGGCCTCCATTTCCACTCCGGTACTATCAAAGGCCACTACTTCAGCCACTATTTCTAGTTTGCAGGGGAACGCCGCCCGTGCCTCAACCCCGACTGTCGAAATGCGCAAGGGATGACAGAGAAAAATCAGTTCGGGCGTCTTTTTGGCGGCCATAATCCCTGCCAAGCGCAAGGCGGCCAAGACATCCCCCTTGGGCACTTGCCCACTGACAATCAGCTCCAAGGTCTCTTTCTTCATGCACACCGTAGCGCAGGCTACGGCCACACGCCTTGTGGCCACTTTGGCCGAGATATCTACCATGGACGCTCTTCCTGCTTCATCAATATGCGTTAACACCTAACTAGCCCCCTATCTCTGCCATGCGGCGATTATCGATTCGCTTCTCTCGGTCAGGCTTCGTAAATACGGCATGCTCTAGCGCCTGTTGCAATGCTTCTGCTTGCCGTGTGACAATTAGCTCCCTTAAGTCGCCTTCCGCATCAGCAAAGAGGCAGGAGCGCACCTTGCCCTGAGCCGTAATGCGCAGCCTGTTGCAGCCTCGGCAAAAATACTCGCTGGTGCCGCTTATAAATCCTAGTGTCCCCTGCGCTCCGGGGAGACGAAAAACCTTGGCTGGGCCGGCACCAACCTCTTCCGCCGACAGGAGGCGCCCTAATCTCTTCTTTATCTCTGCCATGGAAACTAGGGCGGTGGGGGCGAAGTTAGTGCCTTCACCAAAGGACATGAGCTCTAAGAAGCGCACCGCGATGTCTTGTCGCCAAGTGAGCGCCGCAAAAGCCTCAATTTCGTCGTCATTAAAGCCACGGATAACGACACAGTTGACTTTAACGGGGGTGAGCTTAGCTCTAATTGCCGCTGTCACCCCTGCTAAGACTTTATGCAGCTCACCGCCGCGCGTCATGTAAGCATAACGCTCGGGCTGCAACGAATCCAGGCTGATATTGACGCGAGTGAGCCCCTTATTCTTTAGTTCCGACGCCATTTCTGCCAACAATACCCCATTCGTGGTCAGAGATATATCGTCAATGCCAGGGATAGCGGCTACTTCTCCTACAAAATCTGCCAAGCCCGCCCTGCGCAAAGGTTCTCCACCTGTAAGCCGCACCCTCTTGATGCCCAGCGTGCTGGCCACCCGCACCACGAAGAGAAAGTCTTCTAGTGTAAGCTCAGGGGGATGAACAATTTCTCCCTCTGGCTGGCAGTAACGACAACGTAAGTTGCATTCCTCGGTGATGGAGAGCCGCAGGTAATCTATCACGCGCCCTGCCCTATCTCGCATGGGATGACCACACCACCTCTCCGCTCTTGTTGGTCTCATAGCCGCCCAGTTTTTCTACACGCTCGGCAAATTCACGTGAGCGAATTGTCTCTAAGAGAGCTACTACTCTAGGGTCGCTGAGAGACTCGCCGCGCATGACGATAGCAAATTGCTCCAAGCATACCGGCACAAATGATAGCCCAAAGTTCTCGGCCGCTGATAAAATCCCCAGGCCTACGTCGGCGTTACCTGCCTCGACAGCACAAGCCACAGCCAGATGGGTACTTTCTTCGCGGGTGTAACCTTCGATCGTGCGGGTATCGATGCCTTGCAGCTTGAGATGATAGTCTAACAGCGCGCGCGTACCTGCACCCCGTTGACGGTTTACAAAACGTCCTTTGCTTAAGTCGTGCCAACCCGTAAATGTATCTCCTTTGCGGTGAATGAAGCCTTGCCATCTCTCTACAAGATTGATAATAATCATGTCTTCGTCTGGAAACAAGCGCTTGACATAAGGGATGTTGTACTGGCCACTAGCTTCATCTAGGAGATGGGAGGTACAAAGATGGGAAAAATTGCGCTTAAGGGAAAGTAAGCCGCCCATGCTACCCACGTGGCTTGTCTGCAGGTGCATACCATAAGAAACGCGCAATAGATCAGCCACTACATCGAGAGCCAAGTCGTGACTGCCGATACAAACCAGGGTATCGGCGATGGTCTCAAGTGTCTTGCGGAGGATAACGCTCACTGTCTCCCCCTCCGCGATGCCTTCGGATTCTGCCGGCACAATGACCATGCCATCGGAACGCATCAGTGAGGAAACAACTCCCGCGCCACGACCTAGGGGAGTGACAATGATTTGCCCTCCCACATACCCAGCCTGAACCCTAACATGTTCTAGAACACCAAAAGGCGATACCAAGCGGCGGGTTAAAATCCCGTCCACTCGCGCCAAAGGTGGCAAGGGCTGACGGTTGTAAGCATGGAGCAAAGGCTTGACAAAGGTCTCGAGGCAAAGATGCATGGAGACGGGATACCCAGGCAGCCCCACCACCGGAGTTATACCCACCGTGGCCAATACTACGGGCTTCCCTGGCCGCATAGCCACACCGTGCACCAATACTGTGCCTATTTTTTCTAAGACATCGACGGTGAAGTCCCCCCGACCTGTCGAAGAGCCGGCAATGACGAGGACGACATCGCTCGCCGCGGCGGCCGCAGCCACAGCCTGGCTGAGCAGCCCCGCATCATCTGCGACTGTGGCCCACACTACGGGCTGCCCACCCCAAAGTTCTACCTCGCCACTAATGATCGCCGAGTTGTATTCCACAATGCCACCTTTCTTGAGGACACTGCCGGGTGGCACCAGCTCATCACCCGTGGGAATAATTGCCACGCGAGGCCTGGCCAAGACAGAAACATGGCCCACGCCTGCCGCCAACAGCGTACCAAGGTCGACGGGGGTAATATGCCGAAAACGTGGCAACAGTATCTCGCCGGCGATAATGTCTTCACCCACAGGGCGTACATTTGCCCAAGGGGCGACACTGGCCTCAATGTAGCAGCTAGTGCCCTCGAGCACTACATTTTCAATCATAATCACGGCGTCCGCACCCTGTGGCAGTGGGTCGCCCGTATCAACGACAAAACAGTCGACGCCTACTACTAGCTTCACCGGCCGCAACGGCGCCGCAAGAACGGTGTCCTTCGCCCAGACCGCAATACCATCCATAGCTGAGGCAGCATAGTGAGGCGACGATTGCAAGGCGTGAACGGGTTTGGCGGTGATACGGCCGAGCGCCTGGTTGGCTGCAACCACTTCGCCCTCTAGCTCCCGCAGCGGGCAGGACCCGAGCCACTTCTGCAAGGCCTCATCCTTAGTAACACTATGCAAATAACGCTGTCTCACTTTCGCCCCCCCCATAGCTCTACGCTAACCATTGTGCCGGCGCTGTATCCTTCGCACTCCTCCGTTATCACCAGCAAACCTTGCGATGCGGCCAGCCCTTGTATGGCCGCAGATTTTGACTGCTGGGGAATAGCCTCTTGCCCTAGCACTCGGCAGGGAACAAAGTCCCTGCGCCCCGGCACACTGGCTACGGGTCGCGCGAGCACGACATTTTGGCATACAGGTACAGTTGCTAGGGCTCCTGCCGCATAGCGCAGCAAGGGCAGCGCTACCATCTCTGCCATAACAGCGCAAGATAGTGGGTGTCCTGGCAGACCCACCACGAGCTTACCTCTGATCACACCGAGAATAGTGGGTTTACCGGGCTTCACCGCTAGCCCATGCACCAGCACCCCTGGTAAACCGAGGTTGTTCACGGCACGTTCTGTAAAATCCACCGCGCCTGCCGAACTACCCCCAGAGAGCACCACGGCGTCATACTGCTCTAAGGCTAGTGCAAGCGCTTGGGTCAATGCTGCTTCATCATCACGGAAGATGCCGCAGTGATGCACTGCGAAACCTGCCGCGCGAAAGAGACTCGTCAAGAGCGGTGAGTTTATATCTCGCATCTGTCCTACTTGCGGAACACAGGCATGGGGAACTAACTCGTTGCCGGTAGAAAGGATGCCGATACGAAAGTCACGCGTCTTGATACTCGCAAAACCAAGGGCCGCCAGCACGCCCACATCATGCGGGGTAACTTGCTGCCCCGCAGGCAAGATAAGACTATTTTCAGCTATGTCCTCGCCCACCGCCATGATGTTCTCTCCCTGAGCGATGGCGCGCGACAGGAGGACAGTTCCATCTGGCAGCTCCTCTGCATATTCAAGCATCATCACCGCGTCAAAATCTGCGGCCACGATGTCGCCGGTGTGCACGCGTGCGCAGAGCGGCAACTTAGGGTCCTCAAGGTGTAACATTGCTGGCAACGAATCACTCGCGCCATGGGTGGCCGAGGCAACTACGGCATACCCGTCCATGGTCGAGCGTCTAAAGTGCGGCACATTGCATGGCGCAGATACATTCTCGGCCATGATACTGCCTACAATCTCCGCCAAGGGAGTCATCAGGCAATTCTGCGAAATGGAAATATGCTTTTTGACCAAGTCCTTAGCGTCCTCAATGCGCCATATTTTTTTAAGAATGTCTATCCGCCCCTTCCGCATCCGACATATTCTTTTTCTACAGACTGCGCTTGAATCCTGCACTTCGCGCCACCAACTGGGACATTTCAAAAAATTGAGGAGCCATCCTCGCGAGGATGGCTCCGGTCTCAAGAAAACCTTCGGGGCACAATGTATCAGCAAAACCTTGGTCCTCGGTCAACTTGCGTCTTAACTGCACCAACTTTACTTTGTGGCCGCGAGACAGAGTACTGCCATCCTATGTCGCCAACAATCGTCGCCATCTTTCTTCGCTAGCAAAAAACGACTTGCTATGTAAGCGCTCGCGAGGCAATATATAGCTAAGAAGGAGCTGATACCATGGTTAAAGCTGTTATTTTTGACCTAGACGGAACATTGTGGGACGCCAGACAAGTGGCGATACCTGCTTTTCGCAAGGTACTGACTACGTTAGGGCTACCCCTGCCGAGCGATGAGGTGCTCGCTAACACCCTAGGCTACCCGCTCCACGAAATTTGGGCAATGCTTTTGCCCCCAGAACATCGCCATCTCGCGCCTAAGGCCGACCAGCTGATGGAAAGCGCAGAGCTATGCCTGGTGGATGAATTACAGGTATTGCCCTTCCCCGGCGTGCGGGAGACCCTGGCCCATGTACGCGCCCTAGGCTACAAGACATATATTTGTTCAAACTGCGCCCCAAACTACCTCGAATTCGTAACCCAGCACTTAGACTTAGTATCACTTTTCGATGCCCGCTATTGTGCGGGGCAGTTTCCTGGCTTTACCAAGGTCGACTTAGTAGCTCTCGTCAAAGAGCGTCACCACATTACGGAAGGATACATGGTGGGGGACCGCTTTCACGATATGCAGGCAGGCCAAGCTAACTCGCTGCTCACCGTAGGATGTTCATTTGGCACGGGTCAGCCCACAGAGCTTGCAGAGGCCGATTTCACTATCGCCACTTTCGCCAGCCTTAAGAGCATCATCGCTCCAATTTGATCAAGACCCAGCTGATGAAAGTTGTTTATTACTGTACTTGCCGCAACGGTCGCCCCAATGCGCTAAAACTCTGCCTTCCATGACAAACCGCACCACCTCGCATGAGTTGCCGCACGACAAACAAGGCTCTGAGATGGCGTGACAGTTAGCTTCAACCACGCCGAAACCGCGAAAAACCGACTTACCTACGGTCTCCGCTGCCAAGTAGGCCGCTCCTAAGGCTCCCATAACTCGGTAGTGCTCGGGTACGACCACTGGGGTCTCTAGAGCTACCTCAAAGGCCTTGCGGATACCCGTATTGGCAGCTACCCCACCCTGGAAAGATACGGGCCCCTTTACTGTCTTCCCTTTGCCCACGTTATTCATGTAGTTGCGAACTAAGGCCTCGCACAGGCCAGCCACAATGTCAGGCAGGCTGTGTCCGGATTGCTGTTTATGGATCATATCGGATTCCGCAAAAACGGCACACCTACCGGCAATACGGGTAGGTTTTTTCGCTTGCAAGGCTAACTCCCCCAAGTCCTCAACAGGCAGGCCCAGACGGTGCGCCTGTCTATCCAAGAAGGACCCCGTACCGGCTGCGCAGACCGTATTCATCGCAAAATCAGTAACCACACCATGATTAAGTAAAATCAATTTGGAATCTTGCCCGCCAATCTCTATAATGGTGCGGGCCGCCGGCAATACCCGCAGCGTAGCTGTGGCATGCGCAGTAATCTCGTTTTTTACTATGTCCGCACCGAGCAGGGCCGCGGCGATCACTCGCCCACTGCCCGTGGTGGCCACTCCGGCGACCGTGGCATTCTGGGGAAGTACACGCCGAACTTCGTCTAGGCCCTTCTGAATAGCTCTGATGGGCTGCCCCTGCGTTTGCAAGTAGCAGTCACCGAGCACTCGTCCCATACTATCGATGGCAACTAGCTTGGTGCTAACCGACCCAACATCAACCCCCAGGTAGACTCTAGTTTCCATACTTTAGAACCGACCCCCCTTGCTTCTTACGTGAGCGCATCATATCGACAAAGGCCTCCAGCCGCGTCTGCAGGCCTGTCTCGCCGGCATGCTCGTCCATCACAAGAGTGAGTATAGGCACTTCATATTTTTGACTAACGGTAGGTAAGATGCTCTGCGCTACTATTTCTGGCATGCAGGTCAAAGGCAAGACCTGAATGATGCCATCCATGCCTTCTTCAGCATAGAGCACACTGTGCCCGATCGTTTCAAGCCCATGCCCACCGACGTGGCCCCGCAAGTAGGGCTTAGCCGCCCGCTTTACTTTGCGGGCGAGAATCTTAGCTCTCGGGTCTGGCACCAAGTGATGCGTCACCCAGTCGCTCACAAACATGCTGCGATGAACTTCTACCCCCAGGTAGCCGAGGCGCTCGGCCAGACCTAGATTAACCTTCGGTTCAAGCAACATGTAAATTTCCCCCACCAGTCCGACGCGCAGGGGGGCTCCACCCGTGCGTAGCGGCAAAGTCGCGAGGCGTTCTTTGATCCGAGTCTCTGCGGCCCACAATTCGCGCAGAGTTCTCGCTCGCCCGATGGTGCTCTGGGCGTCACTCCAGATTATGTCACACAGGCCCCTAGTTTTCTCTAATGCCCGCACGTAGTGCAGAGTCTTTTCTACATTATCGAGGCTTTTGGCCAAGCGCCAAGCAAAGTAGAAAACTCGCGCCACGGACAAAATGTTATGCCCCCTAGTCAAGCTTGAGATCTTGCCCCACAGCTCCGTAACCCCGCCCTGGGGCGGTTCTAGGACGATCATCTTGGCATTGAAACCAAGATCAAACAATATCTCACGCTGCAGTTCGGCATAGTAGCCAAGGCGACATGGCCCAATGCCTCCCGCCATGACGACGGTGTCAGCACCTAGCTCCATGGCCTCGATATAGTTCCCGATATTCACCTTGAATGGCAAACAGACACATTCAGGCGAATATTTCGCCCCCAGAGATAAAGTCCGACTGGTGATAGGGGGTGGCATCACTACTTCTAGGCCCAAGTTTTCAAGGAGCGCTTGCATTGCCAAGCTCAGCGTTCCCATATGGGGAAAGGTGATGCGCATGACTTGTCCTCCCTCGCACTGTTTCTACAAAAGCCTCTAATCGCGTAACTAAACCGGCTTCAGCGCTATGCTCATCTACGGTGAGATGCAGCATGGGGAACTCTTGGCGGCGGGCAAAGCGTTCTAACATATCCCCCACGAGCGATTCTAGACCGCAACCGAAGGAACTCATGACGATGATGCCTTCCACTTCGCTGTCATGATGTAGGAAGTAAAGCCCTGCTCCGAGCACCATTTTACTGAGCGTCCAGAAGAGCTTCTTCTGCAGTCGCGCCAGACCAAGCGCAATATGTTCATCTGGCAGCATCTCTGCGGTAACAACATCTACGTCAAGGGAACGCAATCTCTCGATGATGTTCATGCTTAACAGAGGATCGTAAATACTATATGGATGACCTAGGAGGGCAATCCGCAGACGCCGCCCGGGCTGATGTAGGCGGAGCGTGCCATGAAAGGCCTCCTCCGGCGTTAGCCCTGTCATAAGCTGGCGTCTAGTCTTGCTCACTTCTGGCAGCGCCCTGTAAAAGGCGCGGCCACACTCCCACCACCCCTTGCCCAGAACGCGGCTGGTTTCGGTGAGAACCTGCCCGAGCCCGAGATAGCCGCGACTCAAATCGATATCTGGCGCGAGGAGAGGGGGCATTTTAAGACCGTTATGGCGAATCATATCTGGCAGGCCCATTAATTTAGGACAGATGTAGGTACGTGGTTCTACGCTCACGAAACGTGGAACAAGCACATAGTCCACATGGGGAGCTAAGGACAAGATATGGCCCATAGCGATCTTCACAGGGGCACAGACTTCGTCGACTACAGCTTTTGCCCCCGCGATAAAAAAATCTTCGCTCGTCGGCGCAGAAAGAACCACCTCTACCCCAAGCTCCGAAAAAAAACGCCGCCAGAATGGAAAATAAACATAATAGAGCAAGGCCCGCGGCACGCCAACAACGACCATTTAACCACCTCCCACGACCGACTGCATACTAATATGTACCGCGTTGGCACTCAATATACAAGCACGCTATATTTCATATTAACGACAATATATTACGCGTGAGGGCAGAAGATATTAAGTTTTTGCGTTATTCAGCGGCAGGGAGTTTTCCTGTTCAGACCGCCGCCGCTGCAAGAGCCTGTAGCCGTAAACACCTAGAACAATCAGTATAATACTCACTAGTTGTGCCACTCTGAATGGTCCTAGCATAAGACTGTCGGCCCTAATTTGTTCTATCCAGAGTCGCCCTACCGAGTATCCGACAACGTAGAGGGTCGCAATTTGCCCTCTGAAGCGCCTGTGGCGCCATACCCACAGGAGTAGCGTCAAGACACCCACATTCCATAGCGATTCGTAAAGAAAAGCCGGATGACGGTATTCATTGGCGATATACATGGCCCAAGGGAGGCCCGTAGGAATGCCGTACGCCTCTTCGTTAAAGAAATTGCCCCAACGTCCAATGGCTTGTGCTAGGATTACGCTAGGCGCAGCGATGTCCGCCCACTGCCAGAAATCTACCTTTCTATGGCGCACATAGAGATAGGCCACCGCAACGCCGCCGAGCACACCGCCGTGAATGGCCAGCCCGCCCTCGCGAAAATTCAGTGCGTGCAGCAAAGAATCATACTGGCCCAAGTTAAAAACAACATAGTAGAGCCGTGACCCCAAGAGCCCGGCTGGAATGGCCAAGAGAAGCATATCGAGAAACCAACTCTCATTTTCGCCTTGACGCCGCACCTCGCGCATGGCCAGCGCTATGCCGAGAAGCATGCCTAATGTGATCAAGATTCCGTACCATCGTACGCTAAAGCCAAGCACCTCAAAAGCAATGGGATTCATAGTACCTCTCCTATCTCTACCCTTTTCCTATTACTCATGTTAATACTAGAGCAGCACGCAAAGCAAGGTCTTTCTACGAGAAGCGACCGAGACAGAGGGGACGGAACCGTCCCCTCTGTTGCCATAGTGAAACAATTTGTGTTTTGTGATACTATAGTCGAGTGATAGGGGGGACTAGGCTATCGCTACGCCATCAGCAAGATATCAAGGCGCGAGAAATGTTGCAGTCCTGAGCATGCTGGCCAATATCGTTCTCACCTTACTGCGAGGAACAGTGGGTTTTTACACTGGGAGCACCGCAGTACTTGTTGACGCGGCCAATTCTGCTTCCGACATTGTAGCCACTGTGGTCGTCTATGTGGGGCTTAAATTGGCTGGCAACCCGCCAGATGAGACACATCATTATGGGCACGCTAAGTATGAATCTGTAGCCGCGAAAATCGTGGCTCTTTTGATCATCGCCACAGGCATTAGCCTGAGCATCAATTCACTCTTGCTCATCAAAGCAGGTCCCATCGCGGGGCCGGGCATGCCCGCTATTTGGATTACCATACTCTCAGTTGTTGTAAAGGAAGGCGCCCACCGCTATGTCAAACGCGCAGGGCAAAGACTAGGAAGCACCGTCCTGCTCGCGGATGCGGCTAACCACCGTAGCGATGTTTTTGCCTCGCTCGCAGTGCTAGGCGGCGTTCTAGGAGCGCAACTAGGTCACCCCGCGCTTGACCCGCTCGCTGGGCTAGCCGTGTCTCTTTTTATTGCCTATACGGGGCTCAAAATTTATGCCCAGTCCATCCGGGAACTAATTGATGAGGCTCCTAGCGATGTGGTTCTTAAAGATATCACCCGTATCGCCGAAAGCACTTGCGGCGTACTGTCCGCAACCGAAGTCAAGGCTCGCCTCATAGGCTCACGCATCCTTGTTGACATCAAGATATGTGTCAATCCTTTTCTCACAGTCGTCGAAGGACACCACATCGCCAGTCTTGCCAAGCGAGCGCTCCTAGAACAGCTGCCCGCGGTCGAGAGCATACTCGTCCATGTAAATCCCTGCCGCCACATGGCCACCAAGGATGAACCAGCCGACTGCCGCAACTGCCAGTTTAACCCATATAGTCTACCTAAGGAGGACTACTGATGAGCCAACTAATTTTGGCACTGCTCGTAGGGATAGCCTGCGGCATGCTTCTCAAGAAAAATAAGTCCCTCACCTACATGCCCAAAATCGTTGTGGCCGCGGTTGCCGCGTTGCTCTTAGTGATGGGAGCCAAGATCGGCAGTAATCCTGAAATTCTCGCCTCACTGCCTCGACTCGGTGGCAAGTCGCTGGTCTTTGCTGTGCTGAGCATTGCCGGCGGCATCTTACTGTCGCTTCCCTTGAGGGCGCGAAACTAATGACCAGAATACTGCTCGGCGCAACTATTGTCGGAGTTTTTTTAGGTCGCTTCTTACTGCCAGGCACACTTACAGCCAGCCTTACGCAGTATGCTTTCTGGCTACTACTGCTAGTTCTTTTCGGCATTGGCATTGAGCTTGGCAGTTCTGATGCCTTGGGGATGCGGCTCCTACGTATCAACCCTAGGTTTTTGCTGCTCCCTTTGACTTCTGCTGTGGGAACTTTACTCGGTGCGGGGCTTGCCGCACTATTACTGGGTGTAAGATTGCCGCTCGGGCTAGGCATCGGGGCTGGCTTTGGCTGGTACAGTTTGAGCAGCATTCTCCTCGCCGAATTAGCGGGGGCCGAAATCGCTGCCATGGCTTTTCTCACCAATGTCATCCGAGAACTTATCGCCATACCCCTCATCCCTAAACTCTTTCGCCATAACTTTGGCCTAGCTTCCATTACGCCAGGGGGGGCCACAACCATGGACGTAACGCTGGCTGTTGTCTCGCGCTCCGCAAATCAGGAGATGACAATACTGGCCTTTTACCATGGCGTTGTTCTCTCTGCTTTGTCGCCCATCTTAGTGACCCTATTTGGTAGCAGATAATCTGCAGGGCATCACCTACCCACCGTAAAGCAATTCGAACGCGCATCGCTTCCCAATCGAAATAGAAGGGCGACTTTCTTCATATTGCCCTTGCCACATAAAAAAACCCCGCCGCGCGGGGTTTTTCTGTATGTCAGGAGTTTATGCCGCACAGGTCGCGCGGACTAGCCTTACTCTGCTAGTTCAAACTGATCCTTGCCCACCCCGCACAAAGGACATACCCAGTCCTCGTGGAGCTCCTCAAAGGGAGTACCTGGTGCTATGCCGCCATCAGAATCTCCTTGTGCCGGATCATACACATAGGCGCAAACCACACAAACCCATTTAGCCATGTCAACACCTCCTTTACCTGCCCCAAATATATCACTATTCCTGTCGCCTCTCAAGTCTTCTCACTTGCTCCGGAGAAAACAAAGTGCTAAGCTTTTGCAGGAGACAAGTCAAGGGAGGTCGACCATGCGTGTTCTAGCCCTCCAAGGAAGCCCTCGCCCTAGCGGCAATACGGCTACTCTACTAAGCGCCCTGCTCAAACCACTCTCCATTCAACACACCGTGCATGAATTTTATGTTGCGGGGTTAAGGCTCGCCCCCTGCCTCTCCTGCTACCAATGCCAGGGGGAGGATGTCTGCCGACAGCAAGACGACATGCATATGCTTTACCCCCTCTTGGCAACTTGCGACTTGGTCGTTCTGGCCTCGCCCATTTATTTCTATGGGGTCAGCGCGCAACTTAAGAGTGTAATTGACCGCTGCCAGTATTTTTGGACTAACCCCGCGCGCCGCAAAAGTAGCCGGGCAGGGGTGTTAGTGCTAACTGCAGGGGCACCTGACCACCGAGGTCAAGGGGTTGCCATCACCGAGGCGGCCTGCAAAATGTTTTTACAGTGCCTTGGCGCTCCTCTCATTCATACGTTAACAGCCACACATACCGACCAACATCCGGTAACGATAGAGTCCGCGGCCTTCTTGGCCGCAATGACTTATGGAGAATTGCTAGCCGAGAGCTACAAATGAGGTGATAGATTGCATCCCACTACCGTCCATATCTTGCAGCTACTGCTGGCCGAGGACTGCGTTTCAGGCGAGGACCTGGCGCGCGAGCTAGGTCTTTCCCGTGCTGCCATTTGGAAACACATCAGCGAGCTACGATCACTCGGGTTTACGATCGCCGCTCAGTCAGGCAAGGGCTATGTCTTACAGAATTGCCCCGACAGCTTGCACCAGGCACTAGTTCATGCGCACTTTGCCCCTCGCACCATTGGCCGACAAATCATCTACCTCGACGAATGCGATTCGACTAATGCCAGACTCAAACACTTGGCTGAGGAAGCCGCGGCGCCACTGGCAGGGCTCACCCTAGTCACGGACCGCCAAAGTGCCGGCAGAGGCCGCCGCGGGCGCACTTGGCAGGCCGGTCCGGGCGAAGCTCTGCTCTTTTCGGTGCTTCTCTACCCACCCTTCCCCCCCAGCTTGCTGCACGGTCTTACTCTCATGGCCGGGGTGGCTGTGGTAGAAGCGTTGGCCACGCTAGGTGTCAACACCACTCTCAAATGGCCTAACGATGTTTATCTCGAGGGGCGAAAACTTTGCGGCATTTTGGCCGAAACGAGTGCCGAGCTTGACCACACCAACTATGTAGTGCTCGGCATAGGTCTAAACGTTAGCGGACACCCTCCCCTCTTAGAGCAACTGTCCACCGACCTTTACAGCGCAGGGATTCAGCCTAAGCGAGCCGAAATACTAGCTAAGATACTTACTTCACTTGAGGAAAACTACGCCCTTTTTCTCGACCAGCGGGTAGACGAAATTTATGACAAGTGGAGGCTTCATTCGCATACTTTAGGGCGCAGAGTGACAGTGCACACCCTACAAGGGGAGCTAAGCGGCGTCGCGCGGGATATTACCAGTGAAGGCGCCCTCCTTGTCACCCTCGATAGTGGTGAAGAAAAGATCGTGACCGCCGGCGACGTCACCGTGCGGCATTAGGGTCAGTAGAGATATTAGGAGGAAAGATATGAGCGGAGCACTCCCCCATGTGCGGGTACTAGCAACCGGTGGGACCATTGCGGGTCATGCGGATTCCCCTCTGCAGACCATGGGTTACAAGGCCGGGCAACTTAAAGTCAGCGAGCTACTAGCCAATATCCCGCAAGTAAGCCAATTCGCCCACGTCACGGGCGAGCAATTTGCAAACTTGCCTAGTTCCGATTTAACGCCCACCCACTGGCTAACCTTGGCCAAGCGTATCAATGCCCTCTTGGCAGAGGAAAAGGATTTGGCAGGCTTAGTTATCACCCACGGGACCGACACGCTCGAAGAAACAGCCTACTTTCTCAACTTAGTTGTTAAGACCGATAAACCCGTAGTTATCGTCGGCGCAATGCGCCCTGCCTCGGCCTTGAGTTCAGACGGCCCCATGAACTTGGTAAATGCCATTCGTGTCTGCACATCGCCTGCGGCGAGAGGCCTAGGGGTATTGGTCGTCATGAATGACGAGATTTATGCCGCACGCGAGGTGACAAAGGCCAACACGAATCGGCTCGACACTTTTCGCGCCTACGACTTTGGCACAGTGGGCACAATTGACAATGGGTACCCCGAAATTTATTACCGCCCCACGCGCTTGCATACCATGCACACCGAGTTTGATGTTTCAACGATGCAAGAACTCCCCCGCGTCGATATCCTCTTAGGCTATGTGGGCGCCGACGCCCTGTTGGTTAACGCCTTACTTGGCATTGGCGCGACCGGCATCGTCTTAGCGGGAGCGGGGGCCGGGCACATTGCCCCCCAAGCCGAAGACGCCCTGCGCGAGGCCTACGCTGGGGGCACCATTGTCGTGCGAGCCAGCCGCACGGGTACAGGTCGCATACTGCCACAACCACCCCGAGACTTCATCGCCGCAGACAGTCTCTCGCCGCAAAAGGCCCGCATCTTGCTTATGCTGGCGCTGACGATCACTAAGGATCCCGAAAAAATACAAGAAATGTTCTTCAAGTACTAGGAACAAAGGGGACGTTTCTTTTTGTTTCAGAACGCCCTCACCTTCCCCTTACGCACCAACAAAGCAAAAGATGGCCGCATCCAGCTGGAGGGCCATCTTTGTCGTTAATCAGGGGGCGAAGGTGCGCGCTATGCAATATACTGCAGGCGTTTTTTCAGTTGTCGCGCCAGCAAAACGGCCACAAAAACTTTGACCATATCAAGCGCTATAAAAGGCGCGACTGCCACTTCAAATGCTCTTTGCCAGGTAAATGGTCTACCCAAGTAAAACCGAATAACTGCCACGAGGTAGGGTACCCCAACTAAGTACAGAACGGCGACACCAACTAGCATGGCTAGGGCTGCCCCACGCCATGTACTGATATCGAACTTGCCGGCAAAGTAAGCGGCCGCTATAAATCCGATTATAAACCCAAAAGTAGGCTGCAGCACATAGGTTATACCGCCGAACGGCGCTCGCGCAAAAACGGGCAAACCCATGAGGCCTAGCAGCGCATACACGGCCAAACTCATGGCGCCAAGCTTACTGCCCAGGGTGAAAGCCGCCAAAAAGGCCATAAAAGGAACTAGACTAAAGGGTACAACTGCCGAGCCACCATAGCGGAGCATAAGAGCTGCGGCAACGTGTAAGGCAGCAAATATACCGACCCGAGTGATTTCCTGCGTAGAGAACTTCATTCTCTCACCTCCCGCAACATCATATGGTGCGGTCGAAGCATTGTCAACCATTTTTATATATTAGGTTTACAGTTGCCGAGGAGTGTTTACGGCGTACTTAGGACTTTGCCCCGCCAGCACAGCGCGCATATCCTGCCCGGCAACCGTGGCTATCCGCTCTAGACACTCCTGCGATGACCCCCCCATATGAGGGGTCAAAATGACATTCGGCAGCTCGAGGAAGGGGCTCTCTGCCCCGAGCGGTTCTTCTGCAAAGACATCTAAGGCTGCCCCAGCAAAACATCCCTCCGTGAGGGCTTGGATCAAATCCTCCTCGACCACAATTGCGCCGCGAGCTGTATTGATGAGCACAGCATCTTTTGGCATCAGCGACAATAGCCTCCTCCCCACCATTCCGAGCGTGTCAGGCGTGAGCGGCAGGTGTATGCTGACGACCTGCGCAGTGCGGAAAAGCGCCTCTAAGGTCACTTGGCGCGCCAGAGCACTTTCCTTAGGCGCACGACTCCAATAAACTACCTCCATGCCGAAGGCAGCAGCAATACTTGCCACTTTCTGCCCAATGTGGCCAAACCCCACCAAGCCAAGGCGTTTGCCCGCCAGTTCTCTGCCGATTGTGCGCGCTGCTTCCCATTGGCCGCGCCGCACGAGAGAGTCTGCGCGGGGGATCTGACGCCACAGTGCCAACAATAGACCAAAAGTCAATTCCGCTACTGCTTGCGCGTTTCCGCCGGGGACATTGGTAACAAAGATCCCTGCCGCGGTGGCCGCCTTGACATCCACCTGGTCTACTCCTGCCCCATGCACAGCTATAACGCGCAAGGCAGGGCAACGGCCAATCAATTCGTCAGAAATCACACCCGTTCGCACCAGCAACGCATCGGCGCGGGCAACTGCCTGCCAATGCGACTCTCGGACCCCACATGACATCTCCCCAAATGCTAAGGGCACAACGGTGACAGAGCACCCCGCCCCAATAGCCTGGCGTAACGACCTCAGACAAACTGGCATCTGGGGCGTGGCCGTGACGACAATGTTATTCATATGAACACTCACTCTGCCTTACTGTGGTTTTGGCTCACTTCGCGAAAAATCGTGATGATTCCTGCTTTAGGGCGCATGAATAGAGCGAAAGACGGGCAAATTAAGCGCTGAAAGGTGCTTCTATTGGACACATTGATAAAAATTTGACTACCCACGGCAAACTACGCTATAATTTTATGTCTGAGTACAATAAAGGAGCCTGAGAAGTGAAAAGAAATATTGCTATTATAGCGCATGTTGACCATGGGAAGACCACATTAGTAGATGCTATGCTCAAACAGAGTCACATTTTCCATGTCAAGGAACATGTGCAGGAGAGAGTCATGGACTCTATGGACCTTGAGCGCGAACGAGGCATAACCATCATGGCCAAAAATACTGGTGTTTTCTACAAGGGCACCAAGATTAACATCGTAGATACGCCTGGTCACGCCGATTTTGGCGGTGAGGTAGAGCGTACCCTGAGCACCGTCGATGGCGTCTTGCTCTTGGTTGATGCCGCTGAGGGTCCCTTAGCACAAACAAAGTATGTACTGCGCAAAGCCCTCGCCCAGAATTTGCAGCCCATTGTGGTTATCAATAAAATAGACCGTGGCGATGCCCAACCGCTAGAGATTCTTGACAAATGCCTAGACCTCTTTATTGAGCTAGGCGCCACTGAAGACCAGCTTGACTTCCCCGTGCTCTTTGCCTCGTCACGGGCCGGCATCGCCAAATACAAACTCGAAGATCCCGGTGTCGACCTCGCACCCCTCTTTGAGACCATCCTAGCAAAGGTGCCCGCCCCAAGCGGCGATCCCGAGGGGCCTTTTCAACTATCGATCACTACCCTCGATTGGGATGACTACCTAGGGCGCATTGCCATTGGCCGCATTGCCCGCGGCAAGGTCTTGTCCTCGCAGTCCGTAGCCATTGTCAAGATCGACCAGTCCGTAACTCATGGCAAGGTCGCCCGCCTATACCAATACATGGGCCTAAGGCGCACCGAACATCCGGACGCCGAAGTCGGTGATATTGTAGCAATTGTCGGTCTCCCTGACGTCAGCTTAGGTGACACAATAACAGCCCTGGACTGTCCGGAGGCACTGCCTTTCATGGCTGTCGACGAACCAACGGTAACAATGGAATTCATGATCAATGACAGTCCTTTTGCCGGTCGAGAGGGGCAGTTTGTTACCTCTAGACACCTCAGGGATCGTCTGTTTAAAGAAGGCCTGACCAATGTCAGCATGAAGATTGAAGAGGGTGCCTCCCCGGATATCTTTCATGTGTCAGGGCGCGGAGAACTCCACTTGGCCATCCTCATTGAAACTATGCGCCGCCAGGGGTTCGAATTCGCGGTGTCGCGACCCAAGGTTATATTCCGCAGAATCGACGGCGAGCTAATGGAGCCGGTAGAAATACTCACGGTCGATGTGCCTGAGCAATACACCGGCGTGGTCATGGAGAAGCTTGGGGCACGCAAGGCACGCATGGTCAACATGGAGCATACCGCCACTGGATCGGTGCGCCTCGAGTTCGAAATCACCTCGCGCGCTTTGCTTGGTTTCCGCAATGATTTACTTACCGACACTAGGGGTTACGGCGTCATGAACTCGCTCTTTGACGGCTATGGTCCCTATCGTGGCGATATCCCTGGTCGCACCAGCGGCGTACTTCTGGCCTACGACGAAGGTGAGTCTACCGCTTATGGCCTACAGAATGCCGAGGAGCGCGGCGTACTCTTTATCGGTGCTGGCACAAAAGTCTACGAGGGCATGATCATCGGGGAATCTTCACGTGCCAGCGACCTAGATGTCAATGTCTGCAAACGCAAACAGCTAACAAACATACGTTCTAGTGCGGCTGATGATGCTATCCGTTTGACAACTCCCCGCGATATGGGGCTTGACCGGGCCCTCGAATATATTTCTGACGACGAGTTAGTTGAAGTGACACCCCAGAGCATTCGCCTGCGCAAGCGTACCTTGAGCAGACAAGACCGCCTGCGGCAAATCAAGAAACAACAAGACCTCGTAACACCAAACTAGATTTTCTTGAGAGTGCGTAATGCACTCTTTTTTCTTTATTTGCTTACATTTTGCCTGATGTCTGTTGACTAGGGGCGGGACGGGTGATAATGTTTAGATATACCCTATGGGGGTATATCATTACTATACATGGAAGGTGATCCACATGGAAAGTTCTTTGACGAAGATTTCTCTTAAAATTACAGGCATGACTTGCGCCGCCTGTACCAGCAAGATCGAAAAAGTGCTAAAGAGAGTGGAGGGCGTTCATGACGTCACCCTCAATTTAGCGACCGAGACAGCAGCTATCGTCTACGACGCAGGCAAGGTCGACTCGAAAATATTTAAAGATAAGATAGAAAAAATGGGCTACGGCATCAGCGAAAAGAAAGACATGCTGACCCTAGTCATTGCGGGTATGACTTGCGCCGCCTGTTCCAGTCGAGTTGAAAACGGCCTAAAGAAGACGGCTGGCGTGTTTTCGGCGTCGGTCAACCTAGCCACAGAAAAAGCGGTGGTGACTTATGATCCTAATTTACTAACCCCACACGACTTGCTCGACCGCATCACGAAATTAGGCTACGCAGCCACCCTAGAGGAAGACAGCAAGCCGGCCGAAGACGAAGACCAAAAACGACAATCTTTAGCGGCTCTACGCATGTGGGTATCATGGGCTTTTACTTTACCCATCATCATCTGGATGCTCCCCGCCATGTTTGCCGGCGGCCATGCCATGGACCAAATGTGGCCTAGCAAAGAGATATACAACATCGGCATGATTGTTCTAGCCTCACCGGTGCTTTTTTGGGCCGGTCTTCCTACCTACAAGTCCGCCTGGAAGGCGATTAAGATACTCTCCCCCAACATGGACGCCCTAATTGCGCTCGGCACCATGGCAGCTTTTACCAGTGGATTTGCCACTTTTACGCTTCACATTGAAAACTACGCTGGCGTCGCCGCCATGATTATGGCCTTCCACCTTACAGGACGCTACTTAGAGGCCAAGGCCCGCGGCAGGGCCTCGCAAGCCATTAAACGCCTACTCCAACTCGAAGCCAAGACTGCCACCATCCTGGTCAATGGTGAAGAAAGAGAGGTACCCCTGCAGCAGGTGCGCGTAGGCGATGTCTATGTCGTGCGACCGGGGCAAAAAACACCCACAGACGGCAAAGTCATCAGGGGCGCGAGCAGTGTCGATGAGTCCATGGCTACGGGCGAATCTCTCCCTGTCCATAAGGGTGTTGGTGACGAGCTTATTGGCGCCACGGTGAATCAAGAGGGTATTCTCTACGCCGAGGCCACGCGCGTCGGCAAAGACACCTTTCTCGCCCAAGTCATAAAACTTGTAGAAGAGGCGCAAAGCACCAAGGTCCCCATTCAAGAATTCGCTGACAAAGTAACTGCCGTCTTCGTGCCCATCGTCGTAGGTCTAGCCGTTTTTACGGCGGCAATCTGGCTTATCTGGCCAGAACAACTCGGGGTAGTGCTTGAAATCGCCAAGCCCTTTATTCCCTGGGTCAACCCCCACCTCACCCCGCTCACTCTCGCCATGGTGGCCACTGTGGCCGTGCTAGTTATCGCCTGCCCCTGTGCCATGGGCCTAGCTACCCCTACGGCCCTGATGGTGGGTAGCGGTATCGGCGCGGAAAATGGCATCCTCATTAGACGCGGTGAGGCCATACAGACCTTGCAGTATGTAAAGACCATCGTCTTTGACAAAACCGGAACAATCACTAAAGGCAAGCCAGATGTGACTGATATATACACCCTGCATGGCACGGAAAGAGATCTGCTTACTATCGCCGCCAGCGTGGAGGCAAGCTCTGAACATCCCCTAGGAAAGGCCATCGTCAAGCGAGTCCAAGCCGAGGGCCTAAGCCTGAGATCCACTGAGCACTTCTCGTCGCTAACTGGGCGCGGCGTAGAGGCCCAAGTAGATGGCAAATTGGCACTGGTGGGCACTCGCAAGCTGATGCTTGAGCACAACATTGACCCCACCGCACTCGAAGAAAGGGTCGTCGCCCTTGAATCACAGGGCAAGACCGTGATGCTAGTGGCCTGGGACAATCTCCTGCTTGGGGCCATCGCTGTAGCCGATACCCTCAAAGATGATTCCATCGCTGCGATTAAGGAACTTAAAAAAATGGGATTGACCCCGGTCATGATCACCGGAGACAACCGCCGTACCGCCTTAACAATTGGACGGGCCGTAGGGATAGACGAAATCCTGGCCGAGGTTCTCCCTGAAGGCAAGGTGCAGGCCATCAAGGCGCTGCAAAGTGCAGGCAAGACTGTGGCCATGGTCGGCGATGGCATTAACGATGCCCCTGCCCTCACTCAAGCGGATGTCGGCATTGCCATTGGCACAGGGACCGATATCGCCATTGAGGCCTCCGATGTGACCATAGTGCGGGGCAACTTGGGGGCCGTGGTCAGCGCCATCAAGCTTTCGCGCGCTACCTTCCGCAAAATACGCCAAAATCTCTTTTGGGCCTTTATCTACAACTTGGTGGCTATTCCCCTCGCCATCCTAGGTCTCCTGCACCCTGTGATCGCGGAAGCAGCCATGGCCATGAGCTCCATCACTGTCGTCACCAACGCCAACCTCCTGCGCCGGATCAACATCAAGCCCGAATAACAGCCGACTAGTTTAGGCTCACGGTGATACCCGTCATCCTCGTGGCAATCGGCCGCGCATGGTCAAAAATGATGGCGTTACTCTCGGCAAAACCAAGATGCTCCATAGTGTCCCCGCAGAACATGCCAAGGCGCAGACTACGCAGTATCGACCCCGGCTTTTCGCCCTGGCGGCTAGGTAAGAGGCGCCACAATTGCTCTAACTCGCCATAGACAATCTCGCGCAGCAGCCGCCCTTCATCGCCCGCCCCCGGGGCGAGGGAGGGCGGCAATTGTCTATGGGGCTCGAGCGCTAAGAAGTCAAATCGGCTGAGTTCTTGTAGTAGTGCGGCGTCTGGCACAGATGTAGCCAAGGCAAGGTACAATCTCTCTTCTACCAGGCCCTCGCCTGCCCGAGCTAACTGTGCCAAGAGCTCACTTGGCAATAAAAATTGCAGCGCGTAGCTCAGGGCGGCTTTTGAGCTTCGCCCATTGTAAAAACGCTCGAGCGCTCGCTCTAACTCCTTAAGCTCGGCAAAATTAAGCGGGGTCATAACAGGGGTTCGCAAAACCTCGTAGGGCGCGTAAGGTAAAATCCCGTAGTCATCTCTCTCCCTGAGTGCCGTCAAAGCGGTGCCAGGAAGTACTTTCAAGAAACCAAGATGCAGGCGCTGCGGTCTTACCGCTAGGGCGGCGTTAAGGGACCCTAAGAAATCCGTCATCCCCTCACTGGGAAGGCCCGCAATAAGATCTAGATGCACCTCTATTCTTCCGTCGGCCACTAGTCTCTCGACCTTATCAAGGACAGCCCCGGGGTTCATGGGCCGATTTATCGCGGCTAGAGCTGATGGTAAAGTGGACTGCAGGCCCACCTCAAACTGAAAACGCGCGGCCCGAGGGTCGTCTAAGAGTGCGAAATCTTGCTCCGTCAAGAGATGGGCGCAAATCTCAAAATGAAAACGGCAGTCTCCTGGCAAGTCGAGCAGGTACTGCCATAACTCGCGCGCCCGCGCCGGGTCGGCATTAAAAGTGCGGTCGACAAACTTGATAAGTTGTACTTTGGCACAGAGAGCCTCTAGGCGCTTTTTGGCAACTGCTAGAGACATAAACCGTACGCCACTTTCTCGCGCCGAAAGGCAGTAGGCACAATTATAGGGGCAGCCACGGCTGCTCTCAAAGTAATGCAACTTATGGGGCGAGAGAGTCGGCTCTTTTTCGTAAGGGTCGGGCAGAGTATCAAGACATTTAACCGTGGCCACAGTCCGCTCCATATACTGCCTACTGCTAATGCCTACCCCAGATGGCTCCTCCCCTGCCCCCAAGGACTTAAGGAGCGAAGGCAAGGCCTCTTCGCCCTCGCCCTGACATAGGTAGGCGAGAAAGGGCAGCCTAGAGAACATCTCCTCTAGACTGCCGCCTACTTCCGGCCCCCCCCAGACGATCTTTAACTCGGGGTACATAACGCTTATGCGCGTGCAGACGTCCTCCATCAAGCGACGATTCCAGATATAGACCGAACACAACAGGATATCAGGCTCTTCCTGCACGAGACGCGCCGTAATAACCTCCGCTCGCTCGTTAATATTACTTTCCACAATACCTAGTGGCACGCCGCTCTCGCGGCATGCGGCAGCTAGGTAGCGAGCAGCCAAGCTATTGTGCGAAAAACTCGCATTAACAGCGAGCAGCACTGCCCTCATATTCTTACTCTCGCCTGCCCTCTACTCATAATTTTCTATAGCCCGCGCGAGACGCCTAAAACCCTCTCTGATGTTGTCTGGGGTGGCATTGCTGAAATTAACGCGTAGGGTGTTCCGATGGCCACCTTCGACATAGAAGCTTTCACCCGGAATAAAGGCCACTTTCTCTTTGAGAGCCGCAGTCAGCAATTTTGCGGCATCCATCCCCTCGGGCAGTTCTCCCCAGATAAAGAGCCCGCCCGTAGGTTTAGTCCACTTGATCTGTGCCGTCAGCAAACTTAAGCAGCCCTGCATAGTCTTAAGCTTGTGCCCATACTGCTCCCGAATACTCGCGATATGCGGCCCCAGATGACCGCGACGACAAAATTCATAGACCATGGCCTGTGACAAATTATTGGTGTGCACATCTGTGCCCTGCTTACCAATAACCATCTTGCGGAGAATAGATTTCTCCCCCACGGCAAAACCAAGGCGCAAGCCGGGCGAGACAATCTTCGAGAAGCTCCCTAAGTACACCACGCGCTCGCTCTGGTCGTAGGCCTTAATAGTAGGCATAATTTCATCTGTAAAAGACAAACGCCCATAGGGGTCATCTTCGACTAGCACAGTGTTGTAGCGAGTGAGCATGGCGCCGATAGCTTGCCTGCGCTCGACGCTCAGGGTTATGCCCGTAGGGTTTTGAAAGGTCGGCACAAGGTAGGCCAGCTTGGGGTTTTCCCGGGCGATAATTTGTTCCAATTCGTCGACCCACACTCCCTCGTGGTCACCATGAGCGACGGCAAAGTTAGCCTGATAGGTCTTAAGAATCTGAATGGCCGCTAGGTAGGTGGGGCTCTCCATGACAGCTGTATCGCCTTCATCGATCATCGCCTTGGCGATGAGATCTATACCTTGCTGCGACCCCGAAGTAATCATTACCTCATCATAAGAGGCCTTGATTCCAATGCCTTTAACCCAGTCGGCGATAAATTCCCGCAGCGGTGGATACCCCTCAGTGGTACCGTACTGCAGAACATCGCGCTGATCTAAAATCACCTCACGAGCAATATCCGCCAAAATCTCTGCCGGAAAAGAGTCCGGTGACGGCAAACCCCCCGCGAACGAGATAATGTCGGGCTGCTGGGTTAGTTTAAGTATCTCACGGATGACATTGCCCTGCATATTCTTTAGTCTCTCGGCATACCTGACTTCGCTCAAATGCCTACCCCTCCTATACTAAATCTGCTCTTAGTAATCCTTTCGCCACGGGGAGAGCTTTTTCCTATGCCCTAAATTAGTCGCTAATTTCTGACGATAAGGCCTGCGACGACGCCCAAAACATAGAAGAGGCTGCTGTGCCTACCTTCCCCCTCGCCCTAATTTTTGAGCTCCACTTCACCTGACAAGGAGTCGCCAGGAAAATGGCGAAGATATTTAATACTCTACTTGAGACAGGAGGGCCACAAATGGAAATGCGGCAGCTACTTCACAACCACTACCGCATCGATGTCGCCAGGGCAGAGCTTTTGACCACAGGGCGCATTAACCGCACCTACAAAGTCACCGCCGTCGATGGCCTGCTCTACTGTCTGAAGGTGTATAGTGATGCAGTGCAAGAAAAGCACATTTTTGACGGTTTAGAGGTGACGACCTACCTCGCCCCTTTAGGCTTTCCGGTTCCCCAGGTGGTCGTAACTTTAGACTGTCTGCCTCTGTTGCGTTTCGACCAGCGGCGCTACCTGCTGCTTAAGTTTATCCCCGGCAGAAACATCTCGCGCCGCCTCATAGGGCCAGCGGAATGCTTCAGCATGGGCAAAATGCTCGGCAGCCTCCATCAGAGCCTGCGTAACTTCCCCACAGCAGACAGGCTGCTTAATACCCTCTGGAAAGGCAGTAGTGCTTCGCTCCCCCGTGTTTTTGATTTACTCAAAATTGTACAGGCCAAGGAGAACCGCGACGCCTTCGACATCTTTGCCATAAATTCTCTCACCTATCGCATTCAAGTGATGCAAAGTCTCGATGTGGCCCCCGAGCAGTTCTTTCACTTAGCCCGCCAAGCCATCCATGGCGACTACCATCTCGACAACATTATCTTTGACGCGCATGGCGACGTCAGTGGCGTACTTGATTTCGATCAGACTTGCTACGCCTTCCCGTCACTCGAGCTTATGCGGGCTATTAGCTTCACCTGTTTTGACGGACAAGACTTCAATTACGCTTGGGCCAAGGCCATACTACAGGGCTACCAAGACGTGGGGGGCAATCTCTCCCCTGCCGACTATCTTGAGATGCCCCGCCTATGGTATTGCCAGCTACTACGCGGTCTCTTTGGTTTAAGCGAGCACTACCATGGTGAAGCTGACCCCAGACAGGATGAAGCCGCCCAAGGGCGGCATCACACCATGGTTTGGCTAGGCGAAAACCTGCGCGAAATCAAAGAATTCGTCTGGACAGTAACGCAGTAGGCCAAAGTAAAAAAGATCTGCGGACTACATAACTGTTTCTAAGAACCAGCCCACCACGTGGCGCATGTTCTCTAGGCGCAGTCTTGGTTTGCCACTGCGCGTTAGTTCATGATTGGAGGCCGGAAGCCGCACTAAGCGCGTCTTAACCCCGAGTTTTTTCAAATAGACGTAGAACTGTTCACCTTGCTCAATGGGACACCGCATATCCTGCTCGGCATGCAAGACCAAGGTGGGTGTCTTGACATTTTTGACATAACTAATGGGCGAGCGTTTGAGCAATAACTCCATATTGTCCCATGGGTTACCCATAATTTCAAACTCCGTGAAGGTGTAACCAATGTCACTCACGCCGTAGAAGCTCAACCAATTGGAGATGCTACGGTGTGTTACTGCGCCCTTGAAGCGATCTGTATGCCCCACGATCCAGTTAGTCATAAACCCGCCGTAGCTGCCACCGGTGACCCCGAGGCGAGACGCATCTACCCAAGGTTGCAAAGCCGCGTGGTCGACAGCGAGCATCAGGTCGCCATAGTCGCCGCCGCCATAGTCCCCCCGCACGGCGTCCACAAAAGTCTGTCCATAACCATGGCTACCGCGCGGGTTGGTAAAGAGCACGCCGAAGCCCTTGCTGGCGAGCAGCTGAAACTCATAGAAAAAAGAACAACCATACTGTGTGTGTGGCCCCCCATGTATTTCTAAGACTAAAGGGTGCTTACTCCCCTCGGTAAAGTTCACCGGCTTCATCAGCCACCCCTGTACATCCCAACCTTGGACGCCCTCGTACCAGAACTCCTCTGGCTCACTGAGGTCAATTTCGGCTAACAATGCGTCGTTGACATGGGTCAGTTGCCTTTCGCTGCCATCAGCTTCTAAGACAAAAATTTCGGCGGGCTGCAAGAAGGTCGCCTCACACAGTGCCGCCACGTTTGTATTTTGCGCAAAAGAAATGCCCTGCACATGGCGACGCCCGCGGGTAACTTGATCGACAGTCTGCGTGGCGAGGTTAACAACATAGACATGAGTATCGCCGCGATCGCTAGCCAGGAAGTACAAGCGCTGTCCATCCGCCGAAAAAGTTAAGGAGCGCCCGCCATCGCCGTAGCGACAATCTGAGTTGGTGTGGTCACCGACGCTGCGGTCAAAGCCACTTGTCACGCATACTGACTCCCCACCTTGCGGTGACACCAAGTAGATGCGATTTAGAGTGGCAAAAGCATATTCAAGCAGGTTCCCTACATAGGCGATCTGCTTTCCATCAGGCGACCACAGGGGGTCGACAGCAGGCCCAGGGGTAGATGTTAGCCGCTTAATCTCTAGGGTATCGAGCGCTAACGAATAAATGTCGCTATCGTAAGGGGCAAACTCCGTATCACTCCCGCGGTTGCTGCTAAAGGCGATAAATTTACCGCAAGGTGAAAAGCTAGGCCCAACGTGCTCAAAATCTCCCTCGGTGAGCCTACGTGGAACATCGCCTTTTAAGTTCACCAGCCACAAATGACTATGCTTGCCATCAAGGAGGCCCATTGCTTCATCCGCTTTGTACTTAATCTTATCTATAACTTTAGCTTCCTCACGGTGAGCCTTCTCTTCTGTCTCTTTTTCTTGCAGGGTACGCGGTGCCACGAGCATCGCGACATCATCACTCGACCTCGAACGCGAAGAAAAAACGAGCGCCTGGCCGTCCGGCGACCACACCGGGTTGGTCGCACCATAGCGCATGCTCGTCAATTGCCGCGCTTCGCCCCCGAGCGTAAGGTCAAGCAGCCAAAGCTCTTTATCGCCACTGCGGTCTGAGACAAAGACCATTTTTGTGCCGCAGGGTGAAAACCGCGGCGAAGTCTCAGCCTTGCCACCGGCAGTAAGCTGGTGCAACTCACCCCCACCCGTAGGTACCGCAAAAATATGCGAGCGATAATCCATTGTGCCGGCATCAATATGGGTCTTAACAAAAGCGATGTTCTGGCCGCATGGGGACATCTCGGGGGACGAGATAAACTGTATTCTTAGTAAATCTGTTTCGGCTATTGGTCTTTTCACTATATATTCCTCCCTGCTCTGTTCCACCAGACTATATTTGCCATGCTAGGCCAAATTCCTTCGCCGGACGAAAAATAATCATCTGCCGAGGCGGTCAACCCATGGTTCTACTTTGAGTGCGCTCTTAAGCGCGCTATAAGCTTTGGCACTAGGTGCGCCTTGGCCTCGTTCAGCGCGAATCATCAAGTTCTTAGGCGTATCGAGCGGAGAAATGTATTCGACCACACTCACTTTGTACCCCGCCGCCTCTAGTGCTAGTACTCGCAGGCCATCTGTCAGGACATCGGCCAGCCTTTGTCGCAAGAGGGGATGGCGAGCTACATCCTGCAAAGCGCCGTAGTCTATGCTGTCTGTGAGTGCCGCCTGACAACAGGGAACGGCGACAATGTACTTAGCCTGCAGAGCAAGCCCGAGCGCTATCGCTTCGTCGGTAGCTGTATCGCAGGCGTGTAGGCTAAGTACAAAGTGCGGCTTCTTGCGCGGCAGGTAGTCACTTACCTCTGCGCGCACAAACTCCATGTTGCGATAATTTAATTGCTCCTGAATACGGCGCGAAGTGTCTACAACCTCTTGGTTCTGATCAATGCCGACGAAGTAACACTTCCTGTCGAGCACTTCGTGCAAGTAATAGTTCAGGGCAAACGACAAGTACGATTTGCCGCAGCCGCAGTCTAAGACCACCAGCTCCTCGCCGCGCGGCCAATCTTCTACCATATGTGAGACAAGCTCAATAAAACGATCTACCTGGTAGAATTTGCGCCGCTTGTCGCCCTTAATTTCCCCTGTCGGGCTCATGATGCCAAGTGCTGTCAGCATCTTTCGCGCCGGCTCGGCCTTAATAAAGGCCTGACGGGTCCCCTTAACCACAGCTTCTTTGTGCGCAGAGTGCGGCACGCCGTCGCCAGGTTGAAGATGCTCTCTAGCCTTAGTTTGCACCTTCAACTTGCCAGGTTGGAGAGTAATTAGAGTCTCTGTGCTGCGCAAAGCACAGCACAGCAGAACATTTTTTGCCTCGCCGAGGTACTCTGCCAGCCACATTGTGATATTCTCTAAAGGGAGCTCTAGCGGACTTTTGCCCTTTAGCTCGAGCACAAAGCCCGGGCGACCCCACAATGGGCGAATTTCAAACCTCCGCCCATCTGCCTCGACTCGCAAACACTGAAAATCGCTACCGTGCATCTTTTCCGCGACGACCTCGAGCGGTGCCACTAGACGCTTATCCATATCTTTCACCTCAAAACGTTGAAACTTACCCGCTACCCGTTCGTAATATAGACGTGACAAAAGATTAGACACAGCAAGGAGTGAGCACTGTGAACCAACAAGGACGTATTCTTGGTGTATTGTTAATCGTCGTAGGTCTTATTGCCGTAGTAGGTATCTTTTTGGGTAGCTCGTACAATAGTTTTGTGCGGCTTTCGCAAGAAGTAGATGCGCAGTATGCCGTAATTGAAAGCAAGTTGCAGCGTCGCTTTGACCTTATCCCCAACTTGGTGGAGACAGTCAGGGGGCATATGGCCCACGAGGCAGAGGTCTTTGGCAATATCGCTGACGCCAGAGCCCGCATGGCCGGTGCACGCACCGTCGATGAAAGGGTAGCGGCCAGTAACGATTTAGAGGGAGCGCTCAGCCGACTATTAGTGGTCATGGAAGCTTACCCGCAGCTCCGCGCCCAAGAGTCAGTGGCTCGCCTCATGGATGAGCTCGCTGGCGCGGAAAACCGCATCAGCGTTGAGCGCGATAACTTCAATGCCGTGGTCAGGCAGTACAATACGCGCATTCTTTCTTTCCCCGCGGTCTTGATGGCCCGCATGTTCGGTTATGAGAGCCGTCCGTTCTTCCAGGCCGCCCCAGGCGCACAACAGGCACCACGCGTCAATCTCGGCAACTAGCTAATCGTCAATTAAGGGAGTGTTGCTCTGTGAGGAAAGCCTGCGCCATAGGACTATTGTTGCTACTATTCCTGCCCGCCATGGCCCTAGCACAAGTGCCGGCGCGTCCCGCCCAGCTGACCTTTGTCAATGATTTCGCCCGTGTACTATCTCCCTCCCAGAATGATGCCCTGACCCAAATTCTGCAAGGCACCGAACAAGCCACTACGGCGGAAATAGTAATCGTCACCATGCCTAATCTCGGCGGTGAGGATGCCTTTACATTCGCACAGCGACTTTTTACGGAGTGGGGCATCGGTAAGCGGGAGAAAAATAACGGTATGTTAATACTCGTCAGTATGGGCGAGCGCGAGTTTCGCTTTCACACCGGCTACGGCCTTGAGGGCGTACTGCCAGACAGCTACCTCGGTGCGCTCATGCGGCAGTACATTACCCCTGCCTTTGGCGAGGGACGCTTCTATGACGGGTTGGCCAGTGCCTTACTCAGTACCGATGGCATCATTCCTCGCTTAGAGCGCGAATACAATGTCCAAATAGACAGAACCGCCATTGCTATCCCCGGCGAAACCACCGCCACTTGGCTAGACATGCTCGGTTCTGGGGTGTTCTTCCTGCTCATTCTAGCCCTCCTCATGACTAGGGGGGGACGCAGTATGTTGTGGTTTCTCTTGGGGCATGGCCTAGGTAGTTTGACGCGGGGCGGTCGGGGAGGCGGTTTTGGCGGTGGTGGCTTCGGTGGTGGGCGTTCCGGCGGAGGAGGCGCGGGAGGACGATGGTAAGGCCTAACGCAGGCCCATGGCCTTCTGCACGCGGCGTAGTGTCACACTAGCCACGGCGCGAGCCTTTTCGGCCCCATTGCTCATAATGCTATCGAGTTCGGGTGACTCAAGGTAGTCATGGATGCGTCGCCGCAAGGGCTCTAGCACCGCGACGACCACTTCAGCGGTATCCTTCTTGAGCGCGCCGTAACCCTTGCCCGCATAAAGTTCCTCGAGACTGGCTAGGCTGCGGTCGCTGAGCAGGGCGTTTATAACCAAGAGATTCGACACCCCGGGCTTGTGCTCGGGGTCGTATTTTATCTCGCTACCTGTGTCCGTAACGGCACGCATAATCTTTTTTTGCATGGTCTCTGGCGTGTCGAGCAGGCTGATATAACTCGCCGGGGTCGGACTCGATTTGCTCATTTTCTTGCTGGGGTCATCGAGGCTCATAATGCGCGCCCCGATTTTCGCTATCTGGTGCTCGGGCACGACGAAAACATCGCCGTAGCGCTGGTTAAAGCGCAGGGCGATATCGCGGCAAAGTTCAATATGCTGCTTCTGGTCTTCCCCTACGGGCACCAAGGCGGTATCATAAAGCAAAATATCAGCAGCTTGCAAAACAGGATAGGTGTATAAACCGACCGAGACGGTCTCCCTACCCTCGCCCTTCTCCTTAAATTGTGTCATGCGACCTAGTTCGCCGAGGTAACTCATACATTGCAAGAGCCAAGCCAATTCGCTATGTTCCGGAACCTGCGATTGCACAAAGAGAGTGGCCTGAATTGGATCTAGGCCGGCCGCCAAGTACACCGCGGCGAGGGTTCTCACCTGCTCGCGCAGCACGGCGGGGTCTTGTGGCAAGGTCAAGGCATGCAAATCAACGATGCAGTAAAAGGCTTCGTGCTGGGTTTGACGTGCCACAAAATGTTTAAGCGCGCCTAGATAATTGCCAATGGTCAAAATCCCCGAGGGCTGAATACCAGAAAATACTCTCGCCATGGGACCGTCCCTCATTTCTAGCTTTAGTCGATAACGATACGACTGCGGAGGTATTCCACCAGCGCGTCAATTGGCAAGCGCACTTGGGCCATCGAATCGCGCTCTCGCACCGTGACGGCGCGGTCCTCTAGCGACGCGAAATCGAAGGTAATACAGAAAGGCGTGCCTACCTCATCTTGGCGCCGGTAGCGCTTACCGATGCTACCCGCTTCGTCATACTCCACCCTAAAGTGCCTAGCGAGCTCACGGTAAAGAACTTCGGCCTCGGTACCAAGTTTCTTGCTTAGCGGCAGTATGGCCGCCTTAATCGGGGCGATAGTCGGATGCAGCCTGAGCACTACCCGCGAGTCATCTGGGGCGAGCTGCTCTTCATGATAGGCATCGGCCAAGAGCGCGAGCGCCAGACGCTCCACCCCCAAGGAGGGCTCGATGACATATGGCACGAACTTTTCGTTCGTATCAGGGTCAACAAAGCGCATATCTTCGCCAGATTTTGCCATATGGGCTTTTAAGTCAAAATCGGTGCGATCGGCAATGCCCCACAGTTCACCCCAGCCAAAGGGGAACTTATACTCGATGTCAGTGGTGGCATTACTATAGTGACTAAGCTCTTCTGTCGCGTGGTCACGCAGGCGTACATTCTCTGGACGAAGCCCAATGGCGAGCAGCCATTCATGGCAGAACGTACGCCAGTAGGCAAACCACTCTAAATCTGTGCCGGGCTGGCAAAAAAACTCCAGCTCCATCTGCTCAAACTCTCGCGTGCGAAAAATGAAGTTGCCCGGTGTAATTTCGTTACGAAAAGCCTTGCCGATTTGCCCCACGCCGAAAGGCAACTTGCGCCGCGTAGTGCGAGCGATATTACGAAAGTTAACAAAGATACCCTGCGCTGTCTCGGGGCGCAGATAAATCTCGGCACGTGAATCTTCGGTGACTCCTTGGTAAGTCCTAAACATCAAGTTAAACTGCCGTATCTCCGTAAAGTCATGTGCTCCGCACTTTAG